>WBZS01000316.1_pt1 | contig 72759 bp, 65 predicted proteins | sample 5204201 | NCBI WGS metagenome assembly WBZS01 (sample SAMN12344357, study PRJNA552823) | activated sludge metagenome | biome: Activated sludge suspended growth; feature: Nitrification reactor; material: Wastewater; isolation source: activated sludge from nitrification reactor of wastewater...
GTTCCACCCGACCAATGGCAAATCCGGTTCAACACCCACGGCCAGCCCGAACTCATCCCACCCACACGCCTCGACCCCACCCAAACCCCCCTCCCCACCAAAGCCGGCGCAGGATGAACCCGGCCCCGGCAAGGGCCGACCAGCCTGGGTGTACTGCGCCAGGACACCCGGCACCCCCCGGGCGTGGCGGGCTACCCCGGCGAGCCCCGCCACGCACAGAGTGCGCGGAGGGCCCAGGCGCGGTCGGCGCAGGGCCGGCGTCCGGCGGCACTGGTCCGTCAGTCGTGCCCAAACAGGTCTCGGGTGTAGACCCGGTCGCGCACGTCGGCCAGGTCGGGGGTGAGGCGGTTGGCGACGATCAGGTCCGACCGGCTCTTGAACTCGGCCAGGTCGGTCAGCACCGGGACGCCGGAGAAGTGGTCGTCGCGCAACAGGGGTTCGAACACGATCACGTCGACGCCGGCCGCGACCAGCCGCTTCATCACCCCCTGCACGGACGACGACCGGAGGTTGTCAGACCCCGCCTTCATGGCCAGGTGGAAGATGCCGACGGTCCCCGGCTCCCGCGCGAGGATCTGCTGCGCGACGAAGTCCATGCGCACCGCGTTGGAATCAACCACCGCCTTGATCAGGGTCTGCGGCACGTCCGTGTAGTTGGCGAGCAGTTGGCGAGTGTCCTTAGGCAGGCAGTAGCCGCCGTAGCCGAAGCTGGGGTTGTTGTAGTGCGAACCGATCCGCGGGTCCAGCCCCATGCCCTCGATGATGCTGGCCGTGCTCAGTCCCCGGGTCACGGCGTACGTGTCGAGTTCGTTGTGGAACGCCACCCGCATGGCCAGGAACGTGTTCGCGAACAGCTTGACCGCCTCCGCCTCGGTGGACGTCATGAAGAGCAGCGGCACGTCCGCCTCCTGTGCGCCTTGGCGCATCAGCCGGCCGTAGTCCTGAGCGGCGGCGGAGCGTCCGCCCACGATGATGCGCGACGGGTGGAGGTTGTCGTACAGGGCCCGTCCCTCCCGCAGGAACTCGGGGCTGAACACCACCTCGACGCTAGCCCCCGCGGCGACGCGGTCGGTGAAGCCCACCGGCACCGTCGACTTGACCACGACGGTCGCCCCCGGAGCCCACCGCTCGGCCAGCGCGATCACGGACTCCACGCTCGAGGTGTCGAACGAGTCGCTGTGCTCGTCATAGTCCGTGGGCGTCGCCACCACGACGTAGTCGGCGCCCGTCAGTGCCTCCGGGGCGTCCGTCGTGGCGTGGAGGTCCAAGTCGGCCGTGCGCAGGAAGTGGGAGGCCTCGGCGTCCTGCACCGGCGACTCGCGGCGGTTGAGCAGGTCGACGCGGCGCGCGTCGATGTCCAGCACCATGACAGCGTTGTTCCGAGCTAGGAGGATCGCATTGGAGACGCCCACGTAACCCGCACCCACGACCGCGATCCGCATGACAGCACCCTAGGGCGGACACGCGACGATCCGACTGTGCGTCTTGATTAGGGCCGCCGGGTGGCGGCAGGGTGACGTCAACCCGCGGCGTCCGGTCGTGGCGTCCAGCACCGAGGTGAACCGTGAGCTCAACGCGTCCGTCCGACCAGGGCCCGACCCGTCCGAACCTGCTCGTGATCATGGCCGACCAGCACGCCGCCCACGCGCTGTCCTGCGCCGGTGCCACCCACCTGGCCACGCCGGCCCTGGACGCCCTCGCCGCGGACGGCACCCGCTTCACCCGCGCGTACACGACGTTCCCGCTGTGCGTCCCCGCGCGGGCCAGCATGATCACCGGACGGCACCCCCACGAACTTGGCGTGATGGGCAACGCCCGTGGGGACGCCCAGGAGCCCGGCCGTGACCCCGCCTCGCTCGGCCACCGGCTGCGGGCGCTCGGCTACGACACCGCCTACGCCGGCAAGTGGCACGCCCTGCAGGCGTCCGTCTCCGCCGAGGACGGGTTCGAGGTCGTCACGCTGTTCGGCGACCGTGGCCTGGCCGAAGCCGCCGGCAGCTGGCTGCACGGCCGCGCCGGACAGGAGCGTCCGTTCGCGTTCGTGGTGTCCTTCGACGATCCTCACTCCATCTGTGAGTTCGCCCGCCGCCAGCCGATGCCGTACGGGGAAGTTCGGCCCGTGCCGCCCGTACGCGACCTGCCCCCGCTCCCTGCGAATCACGGCCCCGCGGCGTACGAACCCGAGGCGCTCCGCCACGAGCAGCGGCGCGCGGCGGCCATGTACGGCACCCTCGACTACACCCCCGACGACTGGCGCCTCTACCGCCACGCCTACGCCCGGCTGGTCGAGCGGGTCGACGCGCAGATCGGATCCGTCCTCGACGCGCTCGCCGAGGCCGGGTTCGCCGACGACACCGTCGTGGTCTACACCAGCGACCACGGCGACGGGGACGCCTCCCACGCGTGGAACCAGAAAACCGCGCTCATCGAGGAGAGCGTGAAGGTGCCGCTGATCGTCCGCGACCCGCGCCGCCCGGTCCCGGCGGCCGAGACGTCCGCGCTGATCAGCGTCGGCCGCGACCTCCTGCCCACCCTCGCCGCGATCGCCGCCGCGGACGAACCCGCCGCCGACACCACCCCCGACGGCCCGCCCGAGTGGCGCGACCTCCTCGCCGTCGCCACAGGCGCCCCGGGGCACGCCGAGGTGGTGGTGGAGACCCTGTTCGAGCGCCCGACCGGCTCCGGGACGATGGGCCGCGCGCTGATCACCGACCGCTACAAGTACGTCGTCTACAGCTGGGGCGCGCATCGCGAGCAGCTGTTCGACCTGGACGCCGACCCGGGCGAGACGCGCAACCTGGCCGCCGAGTCGGCGTCCGACCCGGTACTCGAAGACCTCCGCGCCCGCCTCCTGGCCTGGTGCCTGCGCAGGGGCGACACCGGCTTCCTCAAGCGCCTCGCCCTGCCGCGCGACGTCGACCAGAGCGTCCACGACCAGATCTTCGCGGTCCCGTACTGACCGTCCCGCACCACCACCCCGGCCGGCCGGGAAGGGCCCGACCAGGCTGCCCTAGGATGGGCCGGTGACGCCCGTAGACGCCCCGCCGCGTCGTCCCGGCGTGCCCTGGCCGGCGGCCGCCGCGCTCGGCGTCGTGGCCACCACCGCGATCGCCTGGGGTTCGACGCACCGGGAGTTCGCGTTCAACCGCTTCGGCTGGCTCGACCCGACGGTGGCCGCGATCGGCGACGTCCTGGCCGTCCCCGCCGACCGCGTGCTGATCGTGGCCGGGTGTGTGCTGCTCAGCTGGCTGTGGTGGCAGCTCCGGGTCCGGCCGGCCGCGGCCCCGATCGAACGGCCCGCCACCCTGCTCGCGCTCTGGGCGCTCCCCCTCCTCCTCGCCCCGCCCGTGATGTCGGGCGACGCCGTCCTGTACGCCGACTCCGGCTGGGTCGAGAACCGCGGCGGCTCGGTCTACACCCACGGCCTGGGCAGCATGGGCGGCCCGTTCGAGCAGTCCGTGGACGCGCTGTGGCGCGGCACCGGCGTCGCCTACCCGCCGTTGACGATCGTGATCAACCAACTCCTGGTCGCCCTCACCGGCAACGACGACTACTGGTCGATCGTGGCCATGCGCCTCCCCGCTCTCGCCGGCGTCGGGCTGCTCGCGTTCGCCCTGCCCCGCATCGCCGCCCACCTGCACCCCGACGACCCGTACGCCGTGGGTGCCGCGCAGTGGTGGGGGCTACTCAACCCGCTGCTCGTCGTCCACTACATCGGCGGCGCCCACAACGACGCCCTGATGGCCGGGGTGTCGCTGCTGGCCGTGTACGTGACCGTCCGCTCACAACGCCCCGACATCCCGCTCCGCCTCGCCGCCGCCCTGCAATGGGGGCTTGCCCCCGCCCTGGTCGGGGTGGCGATGCTGCTCAAGCAGCAGGGCGGCCTGACCGTGCTCGCCGTCGCCGGGCTGCCGGTCGCGGCGCAACTGGCTGCGCTCCCCACCCGTCCACGCGTCCGGCTGCTGGCCCTCCGGACGGCTGCGGTGACCGCGGTGGCGGTGGCGGTGTTCGTCGCCGGCAGCCTCGCCACCCACGGCTTCGGCTGGACCCGCTGGCTTCAGCTCATGGGCATCGCCGGCACGCCGGCCCCGTTCGCGCTGATCAGCGGCTGGGGCGGGGGCCTGATCGAGTGGCTGGGCGGCGACCCGACCGGGTTCCTGGTCGTCGTCGGGCTGGCGTCCAACCTGACGCTGCTCGGTGTCCTGGCCTGGGTGGTGTGGCGCTGGAGCGACCGGCCGCTGGCCGCGGTGGGGTGGGGGTCGCTGGCCGTGGCGGTCCTCGGCCAGTCGATGCACCCGTGGTACGTCCCGTGGTGCCTCGCCCTGCTGGGTCTGTGCCCCCTCACCACCAAGCAGCGCGGCTGGCTGGCCGGGTACACCGCCGCCTTCGTCGTCTGGAACGCCGTCCAGACCGTGCTCTGGCACGGCCAGTAACACCCCTAGACTCAGGCTCATGCGCGTCGCCGTCACGCAGGGCACCCGGCCGCTGGCGGACGCGCTCTGCGTCGGCATCGAGGCCTCCGGCGACGAGGTGCTGCGCCTGGTCCGCGGACGTCCGGGCCCCGGCGAGCGCGCCTGGGACCCCCTGTCCGGGCGCATCGCCGCCCCCGGCCTCGCCGACGTCGACGCCGTCGTCAACCTCTGGTGTTCCAGCCCCTGGCACCGCTGGACGGACGCCGTCCGCGAGGACATGCGCGGCTCCCGAGCCGCCGGCACGCTCACCGTCGTCAGCGCCCTCGAACCGGACGGCCGCTGCCAGCGCTTCCTGAACCTGAGTTCCGTGGCGTTCTACGGCGACGGCGGCCCCGACCCGCTCACCGGCGACTCCCCGCGCGGCTCGGGGTTCCTCGCCGATATCACCGCCGAGTGGGAGACCGCCGCCCGCCACGCCCCCGTCCCCACCGCTCTGCTGCGCACGTCGCACGTCCTGGCCCACGGCGCCGGCTACCTCGAACACCGCCGTCACCGGCTCGCCCGCCGCCTCGGCTCCGGACGCCAGTACGTCCCCTGGGTGCACCTCACCGACTGGGTCCGGGCGACGATCGTCCTCCTCCACGATCCCCACGAGGGCCCGATCAACATCACCGCCCCCGAACCCGTCACCGAAACGACCTTCGTCCGCTCCTTCAACCGCGCCCTCGGGCATCGCCCCCGGCTTCCCCTCCCGGAGGGCGCCCTGACCGCCTGGTGGGGAGAGGACATGGCCCGCTCGACCGTCCTGGCCAGCCGCCGGGCCGTCCCGCGTCGTCTCGGCGAGCTCGGGTTCGCGTTCGACTTCCCCACCCTGGACGCCGCCCTGGCGGACCTGCTGGGCGCCGCGTCCGGCCGCCCGTGACGGGCGCGGGGCCGTCGGCGTCCGGGACTACACTGACCGTCTCCGGACCCGCGCGTGAAGGTGAGTGCTGAATGGCTTTCGAGGATCTGACCCCCGCCGGCGTCCCGGCCGCCTTCGCCCCCCTCGGCCTCACCTTCGACGACGTGCTGCTCCAGCCCAACGAGAGCGACGTGGTCCCCGACGAGGTGGACACCTCGACCCAGGTCAGCCGCCGCATCACCCTGCGCGTTCCGTTGCTCAGCTCGGCGATGGACACGGTCACCGAATCCCGCATGGCGATCGCCATGGCCCGCCAGGGCGGGCTCGGCATCCTGCACCGCAACCTGCCGTCCGACGAGCAGGCCAGCCAGGTCGACCGGGTCAAGCGCTCGGAGGCGGGCATGATCGACCAGCCCATCACCACCACCGTGCACGCCACCATCGGCCAGGTCGACGAGATGTGCGGGCGCTACCGCATCTCCGGGGTGCCGGTCGTGGACGCCGACCGCCGGCTGGTCGGCATCATCACCAACCGCGACATGCGCTTCGAGGACGACCCGAACCGCCTGGTCGGCGACGTGATGACCCGCATGCCGCTGGTCACCGGCCACCCCGGCATCGCCGCGGAGGAGGCGCTGCGGCTGCTGGCGAAACACAAGATCGAGAAGCTCCCGCTCACCGACGCCGACGGCCGCCTCACCGGCCTGATCACGCTCAAGGACTACGTCAAGTCGGGCCTGTACCCCCTGGCGACCAAGGACGCCCAGGGACGCCTCCGCGTCGGGGCCGCCGTCGGCACCTTCGGGGACGCCTGGGAGCGGGCCATGCTGCTGGTCGAGGCCGGGGTGGACGCCCTGGTCACCGACACCGCGCACGGCCACAGCCGCTCGGAGATGGACCTGATCCGCCGCTTGAAAGCCGAGCCGCTCGCGGCCGGCGTCGACATCGTAGGCGGCAACGTGGGCACCTACGAGGGCGCCAAGGCGGTGGTCGAGGCGGGCGCCGACGGCGTCAAGGTCGGCATCGGCCCGGGCTCGATCTGCACCACGCGCGTGGTCGCGGGCGTCGGCGTCCCGCAGGTGACCGCCATCTACGAGGCGGCCCGCGCCGCGCGTCCGGCCGGCGTCCCGGTGATCGGCGACGGCGGCCTGCAGTACTCCGGCGACATCGCCAAGGCACTCGTGGCCGGCGCGAACACCGTCATGCTCGGCTCGCTGCTCGCCGGCTGCGAGGAGAGCCCCGGCGACCTGGTCTTCATCAACGGCAAGCAGTTCAAGAGCTACCGCGGCATGGGCTCCCTCGGCGCGCTGAAGGCCCGCGGACGGCAGGGCAGCTACTCGGCCGACCGCTACTTCCAGGCGTCCGCGGCGACCGACGACAAGTTCGTGCCCGAGGGCATCGAGGGCCAAGTGCCCTACCGCGGCCCGCTCGCGGCCGTGGCTTACCAGCTCATCGGCGGCCTACGCCAGTCGATGTTCTACTCCGGCGCGCGCACGGTGGCCGAACTGCAGGAGAAGGGGCGGTTCGTCCGCATCACCGCCTCGGGGCTGCGCGAGTCGCACCCGCACGACATCCAGATGACCGTCGAAGCGCCGAACTACTCGGCCCAGAGCTGACTGACAACTCAGACCACAAGGGAGAGACCGTGATCGAGATCGGACGCGCCAAGCGCGCCACGCAGGTGTACGGCTTCGACGACATCGCGATCGTCCCCACGCGGCGCACCCGCGCCCCCGAGGACGTGAAGCTGAACTGGACGATCGACGCCCTCACCTTCGCGTTCCCCATCGTTGCCGCGCCCATGGACTCGGTGATGTCCCCGGCCACCGCGATCGCGTTCGGGCGCATGGGCGGGCTGGGCGTGCTCAACCTTGAGGGCCTGTGGACGCGCTACGACGACCCCACGCCCCTGCTCGACGAGCTCGCCGAGACCAGCGCCGCCGTGACCGCCACCCGCCGGCTGCAGGAGATGTACGCCGAGCCGGTGAAGCCCGAGCTGATCGCGGCCCGTATGCAGCAGATCCGCGACGCCGGCGTGCCCGTCGCCGGGGCGCTCAGCCCGCAGCGCACGCAGGAGTTCGCCTCCGTCGTCGAGAAGGCCGGCGTCGACTTCTTCGTGATCCGCGGCACGACGGTGTCGGCCGAGCATGTCTCGAACGCCCAGGAGCCGCTCAACCTCAAGGAGTTCATCCGCAAGCTCGACGTGCCGGTCATCGTCGGCGGCTGCGCCACCTACCAGGCCGCGCTGCACCTGATGCGCACGGGCGCGGCTGGGGTGTTGGTCGGTTTCGGCGGCGCCGCGACCGGCCGCACCCGCAACGTGCTCGGCGTCGAGGTGCCGATGGCGTCCGCTGTCGCCGACGTGGCCGCCGCCCGCCGCGACTACATGGACGAATCGGGCGGTCGCTACGTGCACGTCATCGCCGACGGCGCGCTGGGCCGCTCCGGTGACATCGCCAAGGCGATCGCCTGCGGCGCCGACGCGTGCATGGTGTCCACGCCCCTGGCCCGCGCCGAGGAGGCGCCCGGCCGCGGCTGGCACTGGGGGCCTGAGGCGTGGCACCCGCAGCTGCCGCGCGGCGAGCGGGTCCGCATGGGCCGCGCCGGCACGCTGGAAGAGGTCGTCCTCGGCCCCTCCCACACCCCGGACGGCACGATGAACCTGGTCGGCGCTCTGCGCAAGGCGATGGGTACGACGGGCTACACCGAGGTGAAGGAGTTCCAGCGCGTCGAGGTCGTCGTCCACGCCTGACATGACGCGCCACCCCCGCTTCGTCGCGGTCCTGGCCGTGGCGCTCGTCCTGGCGCTCGCCGTCGGGGCGGGCGTGTGGTGGTTCGCCGTCGCGCCCGGCCAGCGGGCCCGCGAGCTGGCCGGCCAGGTGGCTGCCGGGTTCGCCGCGGGCACGATGCCGGAGGGGCTGTTCGACGCTGCCGGCGTCCAGGGCGAGCTGGCCCGCGTCTACGCCGGCATGGGCGAGCTGAGACCCGAGGTTGCCGTCACGGGCGTGGGCCGCGACGCCGAGGGCACGATGCGCGCCGGCCTGTCCTGGACGTGGGTCGTGCACGCCGGCAAGCCGTCCTGGCAGTACCTCACGTCGGTGCCGCTCACGCCCTCCGGCAACGGCTGGGTGGCCGTCTGGAGTCCGGACGCCGTGGCTCCCGGCCTGGTCGCGGGCGACTCGTTGCGCGCCACCCGCCTCGCCCCCGTGCGGGGCGCGGTACTCGGCCAAGGCGGCGTCCCACTCGCCCGGAACCAGCCCGCCTACCGGGTCGGCATCGACCGCACCCTGACGGACGCCGCCACCGCCGAGGCGTCCGCGGCGCAGGTCGCCGCCCTGCTCGGTGTGGATGTGGACCGGTTCGTCGAGCGCGTGAAGGCGTCCGCACCGAAGGCGTTCGTCGAGGCCCGCGTGCTGCGCGCCGACGATCCGGCCGAGGCGGCGCTGGCCAAGCAGGCGACCCGCTGGATCGGCGTCCGGTCGATCGCCACCACCCGCCCGCTCGCGATCTCGTCGTCGTTCGCCCGCCCCTTGCTGGGCGTGGTGGGGGAGGCGACGGCCGAGCAGGTGGAGGCGTCCGGCGGCACCGTCCGGGGCGGCGACCTCGTCGGACGCGGCGGGCTGCAGGAGGTCCGCAACCACGTGCTGATGGGCACGACCGGGTTCGTGGTGAGCGTGGTGCCGGCCGAGGGGTCCGCGCGCGAGGCCTTCCGCGTCGCCGCGCTGGACGGCTCGGACGTGGTCACCACCCTCGACTTCGGCCTGCAGAAGGCGGCCGAGGCGGCGTTGGCCGGCGTCGGTCCGGCGAGCGCGCTGGTGGCGATCCGGCCGTCCGACGGCGCTGTCGTCGCGGCGGCGTCCGGTCCGGGGTCGGCGGGGCTGTCCACGGCCACGCTGGGCCAGTACCCGCCCGGCTCGACGTTCAAGACGGTGACGTCGCTGGCGCTGCTGCGGGCGGGCCTCACCCCGGACACGAGAGTGTCCTGCACCGACGGCATCACCGTCGACGGCTTCCGGTTCGACAACTGGGCCGGGTACCCGGCGTCCGCGCTCGGGGACGTGCCGCTGCGCACGGCCTTCGCGCACTCGTGCAACAGCGCGTTCGTCTCCCAGGCGCAGCGGGTCACCCAGCCCGACCTGGCCGCAGCGGCCGCCTCGCTGGGGCTGACGGCCGAGCCTCGACTGGTCGTCGGCGCCTTCTCCGGCAGCGTGCCGGCCGTGGCGGGCACGGTCGAGCACGCGGCTTCCCTGATCGGGCAGGGGAAGGTGCTCGCCTCGCCGCTGGGCATGGCGACGGTGGCCGCGAGCATCGCGTCCGGCAGGACCGTCACGCCGATGCTGGTGCGCGAGCCCGGCACCGCAACCCCCGGCCCGGCGAAGCCGCTGACGGACGCCGAGGCGTCCGCGCTGCGCGACCTGATGCGGGCGGTCGTCACCGACGGCGGCGGGCGGGCGCTGGCGGACGTGCCCGGGCAGCCTGTGCTGGCCAAGACGGGAACGGCGACCCAGGGGTCGGGCGGCTTCCACGGGTGGATGCTGGCGATCCGCGGCGACCTGGCCGTGGCCGTCTTCGTCGAGGACGCCAGCAGCGGCGCCATCGACGCCGGTCCTATCGTCGAGGCGTTCCTCCGCGCGACCGGCTAGGGCTCGGCCTCAGGAGTGCCGCGTCGGCCCGTTCCAGGCCGACGGTGGGCCGCCCCACCCCGGCGGTGGAGCCGGCGGCATGGGCGTGGGCGTCGGGGGTGTCTGTGGGCGGCCAGGGCGGGCGGTGGCCGGCCGGTCGAGCGCCCGGGCGGCCGCCCACAGCGCCAGGGCGGGCAACAGGGAATACAGCGTCGCCAAGGCGCCAAGGAACACCAGGTAGGCGACGTCTCCCACCCCCATGACAGGGCGTTCCGCGACAAAGCCGGCAATTACCGTGACCGTCACCATAAGCCCGAACGTCGACACTACGTAGTACACCACCCGGACCACCATCGCCCAGGGCCGCCGCACGCCGAGCAGCAGCGCCGCGCGCCACACCCGCCCCCATCTCACCCCGGTGGCGTGGTGGTTCACGGCGATGTCGACCGAGCGCAGGGTGGCGTACACGCGCTGGAGGTCGGCCAGCGCCCAGTCGTTGATCTGGCGGTGCAGTTCAGGGGGGAGGTCAACCCGCTGATGGGCGGCCAGCCAGGAGTCGATGAAGGCGGCCTCCTGCGCGGCCTGGGCGACGATGCGGGCGCGTTCGTCGTCCGCGCGGCGGGTGCGCTGCAGCTGCTTGCCCGCCACCGCGGCCAGGCCGAGCAGGCCGGTGATCAGCGGCCCGAGGATCGCCGCGAGAATGGTGGTGTCCATGGGCCGCTCCTTCTGGGCGCTGAGCGTAGGACCTCACTGGCCGAGCGGGCTAGGGGCGGGCACCGACGACTGGGGCTGGTGGCGCGTGGGCCGCGGGTGTTGACTACTGGGCAGGTGGGGCAGCCGCGCCGCCTGATCGTGGAGAAAGGGCCGCCATGAACCTGTTCCCCTGGGCGATCGTCTCGCCCGGCGAGACGTCCGATCGCGTCGCGGTCGTCCAGCACCTGCTCCGCGAGCGGGGCCACGCGGTCGCCGTGGACCGTGTCTTCGGGCCCGCCACGCAGGCCGCGGTGCAGGCCGTGCAGTCCGGCGCCGGGCTCGTCGCCGACCGCACGGTCGGCCCGCTGACCTGGCCGGCGCTGGTCGTCCAGGTCGGGCCGGGCAGCGCCGGGGACGCCGTGCGGGCGGTCCAGAGCCTGGGGCTGCTGCGGCAGCCGGGCGACGAGCCCCTCGCCATCGACGGGGCGTTCGGTCCGGCCACAACCGAGCGGGTGCGGGCCGTCCAGGAGGCGTGGGGGCTCACGGTCGACGGCGTCGTCGGACCGCAGACCTGGTCGTTCCTCACCCGCGGACCGGACGCCTGGCCGCTCGTCGCGGTCGGCGCCACGCAGGCGTCCAACCGCCGGGTCCTGACCGTCCAGCACCTGCTGCGCGCCCATGGCGCGACCATCGCCGCCGACGGCAGCTTCGGCCCGGCCTCGGGCGAGGCGCTGCGGCAGTTCCAGCGCGCCCGCCGCGACGACGACACCGGCACCACGTGCGGACAGCTCGACTGGCCCGACCTGATCGTCACCGTGCGTCCGGGCGACGCCGGGGACGCCGTCCGGGCCCTCCAGGCCCTGCTGCCCGATGTGGCCGTCGACGGCGCCTTCGGCCCCGCCACAGAGGCCGCGGTGCGGGCGTTCCAGGACGTGTTCCTGCCCCCATCGGACGCCGTCGTGGGGCCCCGCACCTGGCAGGCCCTGGTGGTGCCGGCCTTCGACTGACGCCCGACCTAGGACGCCGCGGCGTCCCGTTCCAGCAGCGCCCGGACGGCCGCCTGCTGGGCCGCCGAGGACCACGAGATGCCCGCGAGCGCGGCGAACGACTCGTCCGCGACCCGGGCCAGCCCGTCCGCGGAGATCAACCCTTTGCCCGCCGCGATGCGCGCCGCGCCGAGGTAGGTGTCGAACACGTTGATCCCCTCCGCGGCCAACGCCGCCCGGCCGTCGGCCGGGGTGTCGACCACGTCGTGGATCAGCACCACGTCGACGACGTGCGCGAACTCGCCCAGCAGCGCGCGGCCGACGGCGATGTCGCCCTGGCCGGAGTCGCCGACGAACACCATCCGGTACTCCGGGAACAGGGCGTGATAGTGCCGAATGTTCGCGACCTTGCGCGCCGCCATGGCGTCGTGCGTGACCAGGCTGATCAGCCCGCCGGTCAGCACGGAGTGGGTCGCGATGCCCGCCCGCCGCAGGCTGGCGCGGGTGTGGTTCTCGATCAGCCCCAGCGCGTCCCCGGGCCGCGCCGTGACGAACGTCAGGTCGCCCAGCGAGGACGGCCGGTCCGCCGGACCCCGATCGAGCGCGTCGAACAGCGCCAGGACGCCGGGGTACAGGGTCCCTCTCGGGTAGCGCCGGTCGTGGAGCGCGCACACGACGGTGTCGTCGATGTCGGACAGGATCTTCGCCTCGCCCCGTGTGACGGTCTTCGCCTCGGCCGCGATGTGCACCAGGATCTCGGCCCGCACTGCCGCGTCGTCGATGTCGTTGAACACCAGCCCCTCCAAGTCGTGGGCGTCGGTGCGCATGTTGACCAGGTTCTTGAACGCGGTGAGCTCAGCCCCGGTGTGGGCCAGGAACAACGTGGCCAGCGCGCGCTCCTCGGCGGCGTCCGTGCGCCCGGCCTGCAACCCGTAGGCGAGGTTCGCCCGCGCCAGCGGCCCCAGGTCGCCGAGACGCCCGATCAGCAGGTCGCGCAGCGCCGCGCGGTTGGCCGGACCGATCAGGTGGTCGTCCAGGCTGCGGAACAGAGCGGCGGCGTCCACCTCCCGCACCAGCGTGTCCAACTCGGACGCCGTGACCTCCCGCAGCAGCGCCAGAATGCGCTCCTCTTCGCGGCGGTCGGTGTGACCCAGCACCAGGGCGTCGAGCAGGTTGGCGGACGGCATGGCCGCGAGCCTAGCGCCGCCCTCACGGACGCCGGACGATCAGCGCCCCGGCCTGGATGCGCAACCGCAGGTCGGCGACGACGCCCACGACGTCTCCGTCAAGCTGGGCCGGCGCGGGGTGGTCCGGCACCACCCACACCGTGCGCGCGCGCCCGTACCTCAGCGCCGGAACGTCGCGGTTGTGCCCGGTGAGGCCCTTCGCCGCCACGGCGGCCCACTGGTGCGTGCGGCGCAGTGGCACCGTGAGCGTGTCGAGGTAGCCGTCGTCGGGCGTCGCGCCCGGGAACACCTCGATGCCGCCGGGCAGGCGTCCGCAGTTGGCGGCCAGCACCGTCCACGTCTGCAGCCGGCGGGCGGGCGCGTTGTCGAACGACGCCCGGACGTCCAGGGGGCGGGCCCGCAGATGCCGTGCCCCGGCCGCCACGTACGACAACCAACCGAGCCGCCTCTTAAACTCCGGTCGCGTGCCCAGCACGGTGGCGGCGTCGTGCCCGATGCCGGCGAGCACCAGGAACACGCGCTCGGGCGTGGGCGCCCCGACCACCCCGTGCTCGACCGGACGCCAGCTCGCCCAGCCGACGTCCACCCCCCGGCCGGGCGCGTACAGCGCCCGCTCGACCGCGACCAGGGGGTCGCGCGTGCGTAGCCCCAGGTTGTGGGCGAAGAGGTTGGCCGTGCCGAGCGGGACGATGCCCAGCTCGACCCCCGTCCCGGCCAGGGCGCCGGCGACCGCCGCCACCGTGCCGTCGCCGCCGCCGGCCACCACGAGCCGCGCCCCGGACGCCACGGCGGCCCGCGCCTGCGGCCCGCCGGGATCCTCGCGCGTGGTGGTGACGACGCGGGCCTCGCCCAGGCCGGCGTCCACGCAGGCGCGCTCCACGGCGTACCGGGCCCGGTGGTAGCCCTTGGCGGTCGGGTTCAGCACCGCCCACACGGGCGCCTGCGGCAGACCGGCCGCGAACGGCACCCCGGCATCGCCCACGCTGCTCATTGTGCTACGGACGCCCCGGCGCGGGCGTCCGCCCCGGCCTACAGTGGGCCTCATGAGCGAGATCCCGCCCGAGCTGGCCGCGCTGCGCACGAGCATCGACAACCTCGACCGCGCGCTGATCTGCCTGCTGGCGGAGCGGTTCAAGACGACCCAGGCGGTCGGCGTCCTCAAGGCCACCCACGGCCTGCCGGCGGCCGACCCCGGACGCGAGGCCGACCAGATCGCCCGGCTGCGCCGCCTGGCCGACGAGACCGGCCTCGACCCGGAGTTCGCGGAGAAGTTCCTCACGTTCATCGTCACCGAGGTGGTGCGCCACCACGAGCAGATCGCCCGCGACCGGCACGAGGGCTGACCCCCTCAGCGCCGGAACAGCCGGACGAAGTTGGCCAGGATGCGGCCCGCGTCCTCGCCCACGCCGGCCCGCCGGGCCTCGGCCACGATGTCGTCATACTCGTCGGGGTCGAAGTACCCCGCGTGCGCGTAGATGCGCATGCGCTCGGCGAGGCGCGCCACGTCCAGTTCGGGGTGGAATTGGGTGACGTAGACCGACCGGCCCACCCGGTACGCCTGGACGGGGCAGACCGTGCCGGTGGCCAGCAGGACGGCGTCCTTCGGCAGCAGCAGGCAGGCCTCCTTGTGGCCCGTGAACGCCTTGAACGAGCGCCCCACACCCTCGAACAGCGGGTCGGAAGCCCCGGCGTCGGTCAGCTCGACGGCGACCGCCCCGACGGGCTCGCCGTGGGTGCGATCGACGGTCCCGGCCAGGTGCTGGGTGACGACGCCGACCCCGTAACACATGCCGAGCACCGGGATGTGGTGCGCCAGAGCGTCGTCCACAAGCCGGCCGAAGTCGCCCTCGACGCGGTGCTGAAGCGGCGTCTTGACCTCGTCGGAGGTGTTGAACGGCCCGCCGCCGATGATGATGCCCGAGTAGTCGTCGGGGTGGATCACCGGCAGCGGCGCCTGCTCGACGCGCAGTTGGACGAGCTCGCCGGGCTCCAGGTGGCCGAACGCCGACACGGCCTCGAACTCGGCCGCCACGGCGTCGTCGTGGTCGCGGATGGACAGGTGCAGGAACGGCTTCATGGCTAGGCGACCGGGTCGGTCTGGGTGTTGGCCACGACGCCGGTGACGATCGAGTTCGGCGGCACCTCGTGGACGACCAGCGCGTTCGCCCCGACCTTCGTGCCGTCGCCCACCACGATGGGCCCGATGATCTTGGCGCCCGCACCCAGCAGCACGTTGTTGCCGATCGTCGGGTGCCGCTTGAACCGGCCCCGGCTGCGCCCGCCGAGAGTCACCTGGTGGTACATGAGCACATCGTCGCCGATCTCGGCGGTCTCGCCGATGACGATGCCCATGCCGTGGTCGATGAAGAACCGGCGTCCGATCACCGCCCCGGGGTGGATCTCCACCCCGGTCACCCCGCGGGCCAGCTGCGAGATCGCCCGCGCCACCGGCCGCAACGCGGGCTTGCGCGTCCACAGCTCGTGGGCCACCCGGTACGCCCACACGGCGTGGACGCCCGGGTACAGCAGGGCCACCTCGACCTTGTTCACCGCGGCGGGGTCCTCCCGCATCGCCGTGTCGAGGTCCTCGTCGATCCGGTCCAGCACCGCCCGGACCCGCCGGGGCACGTCCCTCGCACCAACCACGTTCGAGCCCGTCAGTCCATCAGGTCGGCGTACAGCACCGACGACAGGTAGCGCTCCCCGAAGCTCGGGATGATCACGACGATGGTCTTGCCCGCGTTCTCCGGACGGGAAGCCACCTCGCCGGCTGCCTTGAGGGCGGCGCCGGAGCTGATGCCCACGAGCAGCCCCTCCTGGCGGGCGGCGGCGCGCGCGGTGGCGACGGCGTCCTCCGACCCCACGGGCACGATCTCGTCGATCACCGAGCGGTCGAGGATGGCCGGCACGAAGTTGGCGCCGATGCCCTGGATCTTGTGGGGGGCCGGCGAGTTGCCCGCCAGCACCTGCGACTCGGCCGGCTCGACGGCGATCATCTGCACGCCGGGCTTGCGGCCCTTGAGCGCCTGGCCCACGCCGGTGATGGTGCCGCCCGTGCCGACGCCCGCCACCACGATGTCGACCGCGCCGTCGGTGTCGGCCCAGATCTCCTCGGCGGTCGTCGTGCGGTGGATCTCCACGTTGGCCTGGTTCTCGAACTGCCGGACCAGGACGCCGCCCCGCTCGGCCGCGATCTCGTTGGCCTTGTTGACCGCCCCGCGCATGCCCTCGGGGCCGGGCGTGAGTACGAGCTCGGCGCCGAAGGCCCGCAGCAGCGCGCGGCGCTCCTTGGACATGGTCTCGGGCATGGTCAAGATGACGTGGTAGCCGCGGGCGGCGCCGACCATCGCCAGGGCGATGCCCGTGTTGCCGGACGTGCCCTCGACGATGGTGCCGCCGGGCTTCAGCTCGCCGGACGCCTCGGCGGCGTCCACCATGGACACCCCGATGCGGTCTTTGACCGAGTTGGCCGGGTTGTAGAACTCGAGCTTGGCGAGCACGGTGGCGCCGGCGTCCGGGAAGAGCCGGTTGATCCGCACCAAGGGAGTGCGCCCGACGAGGGCGGTGACGTTGTCGTAGACGTTCATGGGCAGAACTTACCGGGCTCAGTGGAGCGCACGGTAGTTGATCTCACAATTACGTGAGCCGCTCGTTGCCAAATACACCCCCGGGGGTATCGCCCGGCCGTGCTGAGCGTCGGCGGTGGCCCGCAGGCGCGCCGTTTACACTGCTCGCCATGACCTCCGGAGTCGAAGCGGCCCACGCCCCCGTCCTCGTCGTCGACTTCGGCGCCCAGTACGCCCAGCTGATCGCGCGGCGGGTGCGCGAAGCCAAGGTGTTCTCCGAGATCATGCCGCACACCGCGACGGTGGAGCAGTTGCTGGCCAAGCGTCCGGCGGCGATCATCCTGTCCGGCGGCCCGCAGTCGGTGTACGCCGACGGCGCGCCTCAGGTCGACCCCGCGCTGTTCGACGCCGGCGTCCCGGTGTTCGGCATCTGCTACGGGTTCCAGGCCATGGCTGCCGCCCTGGGGGGCGAGGTGGCGCGCACGGGGCTCTCGGAGTTCGGCCGCACGCCGGTCTCGCTCGACACCCGCGGCGTCCTGCTGGACAACCTCCCGGAACGGTTTGCCACCTGGATGAGCCACTCGGACGCCGTGCACCGCAGCCCCGAGGGCTTCACCGACCTGGCTCACACGGCGGGCGCGCCGGTGGCCGCGTTCGAGCACGCCGGACGCCGCCTGGCCGGCGTCCAGTGGCACCCGGAGGTCCTGCACAGCGAGCACGGGCAGCAGGTCCTGGCGCAGTTCCTGCACGCCGTCGCGGGCATCGCGCCCGATTGGACGCCGGCGAACATCGTCGAGGAGTCGGTGGCCTCCATCCGCGCGCAGGTGGGCGACAAGCAGGTGCTGTGCGCGCTGTCGGGCGGCGTCGACTCCGCGGTCGCGGCGGCCCTGGTGCACCGGGCGGTCGGCGACCAACTCACGTGCGCGTTCGTCGACCACGGCCTGCTGCGCCAGGGCGAGCGCGAGCAGGTGCGCGACGACTTCGTGCGCATCACCGGCATCAACCTCGTCGTGGCCGAGGCCGAGGACCAATTCCTGGACGCCCTGGCCGGGGTCAGCGAGCCCGAGGCCAAACGCAAGATCATCGGCCGGGAGTTCATCCGGGTGTTCGAGCAGGCGGTGCGCGAGATCGACGCGGCCGCCGACATCGAGTTCCTCGTGCAGGGCACGCTCTACCCGGACGTGGTCGAGTCCGGCGGCGGGGAGGGAGCGGCGAACATCAAGAGCCACCACAACGTGGGCGGCCTGCCCGACGACCTCCAGTTCACGCTGATCGAGCCCTTGCGCACGCTGTTCAAGGACGAGGTACGGGCCGTCGGCGAGGAGTTGGGCCTGCCGCACGAGATGGTGTGGCGCCAACCGTTCCCGGGGCCGGGGCTGGGCATCCGCATCATCGGCGAGGTGACGCGCGAGCGCCTCGACATTCTGCGGGAGGCGGACGCCATCGCCCGGGCCGAGCTGGCGGCGTCCGGGCTGGAACGCGACGTGTGGCAGTTCCCGGTCGTGCTGCTGGCGGACGTCCGCAGCGTCGGCGTCCAGGGGGACGGCCGCACGTACGGTCACCCGGTCGTGTTGCGGCCGGTGACCAGCGAGGACGCCATGACGGCCGACTGGTCGCGCCTGCCCTATGAGCTTTTGGAGCGCATCAGCACCCGCATCACGAACGAGGTGCGCGAGGTGAATCGGGTGGTGCTGGACATCACGTCCAAGCCGCCGGGCACCATCGAGTGGGAGTGATGCCCGGCGCCTGGGTCAGCTGTTGGACGTGAACTGGCGGCGCAGGCTGTCGAAGCCGCTTTCGCCGCCGTCCTCGTAGGGGAGCAGCAGCCATAGGGCGATGTAGATCACCCAGCCGAACTGCAGGAAGATACCGGCGAGCACGAACGCGATGCGGATCAGGTTCGCGTCGACGTTGAACTGGCGGGCGAGGCCGCCGCACACGCCGGCGATCATCTTGTCGGAGCGGCTGCGGGCGAGAGCCGTGGAGGCCATGGGATTTCCTTTCGTTGTGGTCAGGACTTGCGGGAAGCGAACAGGCCCAGCAGCCCGAAGGCGACCAGGCTCAGCGGGGCGGCGACGCCGACCCACGACCAGTTGACGACGCCGAGGGCCATCCACAGGCCCAGCCCGGCGACCAGCAGGGACACCAGGCCGATGACCAGGGACGCCGCGTCGGGGCGGGGGGTCATGAGCGCACCTCCACCTCTCCGAGGCCCACGTTCACGTCGACCGTCAGGGTCGGGGCGGCAGGGTCGTCGATGCGGCTCCAGGAGTGCTCGACGTCGATGCCCTCGTCGGTCGTGCCGGGCAGGCGCGCCTCGCCGAAGTCGACGCGGACGTTGACGATCACGTTGCCGTCCGGGGGGACGTCCAGCACGACGCTGCCGAGGTCGAGCCGGAAGTCGGCATGGGTGTCGGCCGGCACGGCGACGCCCGACAGGTCGAGGACATGCTCGCCGGCGGGAAGGTCGTGTCGCCCCCCGACGGTGGCCGTGGTCAGGACGCCGACCGAGTGAGGTGCCAGTGGCGCGGTCTTCAGGTCGCCGGGCAGCATGAGCGCGACCGTGCTCAGCAGGGTGGCCACGGTGGCCACGACCAGGCCCCAGGGCCGACCGTGGGCGGCGCGCGCGGGGCGGGACACGATCACCAGCGCCAGGCCGAGGACGGCCAGCGTCGCCGACGCCCAGGCCAGAGTGGGAGCCGGGTAGCCGGCGGCGCCGGCGACGGCCAAGCCGGTCCACACGGCGCCGAGCGCGGCGAGGACCCCGAACCAGGTCATCCGGCCGCGGCGGTTGCGGACCGGCTTCGCGCCGTCGGCGGCGCCCACGCCGGCGCGGACGGGCGGCGTCCACTCGGCGGGGCGTCCGGCGTCCACGTTGTCGAGGCGCAGTTGCCAGGCCTGGGCCACCCGTTCGAACTCGGTGCGCGGGGCCGGCAGCGGCGTCGCGTCGGGGGTGCGTCCGCGCCGCCCGTTGACGCCGGAGGACAGGATCAGCCAGGCCAGCCCCACCACGATCAACACGGCCGGGCCGCTGCCGGTGGCCATCAGGCCAAGCAGGGCGGCGACCGAGACGACCACGGCCACGAGCACCTGACGCGACCACGAGCGGGTGAACGCCAGCAGGTCGCGGATGGGCTCGGTATCGCTGCCGGAGACGGGGACGAGCGCCCAGAGGGCCGCGTACGCGGCGAGCGCGAAGCCATTCGTGACCAGGGTGAGCACCACGAACGCGACGCGCACGACCAGCGGATCGACGCCCCACGAGCGCGCCAAGGCCGCGCACACGCCACCGACGCGGGCGTCGGCCCGGTCTCGGCGCAGGGCGGGGAGGTTGGTCACTCGTCCAGTATGTCGGCGCCCGGAGACAACGGCGTCAGGTGTGACCCTGCCCGTCCCCGGGTCCAGGTGCCGGGCGCGCGGTGTGGGCCGGGGCGAGTGGGTGCGGGACGTTGTCGGAGACCCGCATTAGGCTGACCGGCATGACCGCCGCGCCACCCAGTCCGCGCGACACGTCCGCCGTCGGCGAGACGCACCGGCTCTCTCGCCCCCTGGATCGCTCGTGGGTCGGCGGCGTGGCCGCCGGGTTGGGAGAGCACCTGCGGGTGGCGCCGGTGTTCCTGCGGGCGCTGTTCGTGGTGCTGGCGGCGTACAAGCTCGTCGGTGTGGGCGCCTACCTGGTGCTGTGGCTGGCGCTGGCGCCGGCCGCGGCCGCCTCCGCCGCGCCGGGGGTGAGCGCCGCGACCCGCGGGGGGCTGCGTACGGCGACCGTCACGGTGGGTCCGCCGCGCGCCGATCTTGGGCAGGCGATAGCGATGGGCATGATGGGCGCCGGCCTGCTGTGGCTGGTGGAGGGCCTGGGGTGGGGGCTGGGCCCGCGCTGGCTCGCCGCCGGCGCCGCGGCCACCGTCGGCGTGAGCCTGGTGTGGTGGCAGGCGGACCGAGCCGCGCCGACCGAGGGTGACACGAGGGAGGGCAGGCGCGGCTGGGGGGCTCTGCTGTCGGCGCACTGGACCACGGTGGCGGCCCTGGGGGTGGGGGTGGCCGCAGTCTTCGTCGCCGTCGGCACGGTGGCGGCCACCGTGGTCGACCTCGGCCCGCTCGGCACCACGCTGCTGGCGATCGGGCTGTCCGTGATCGGGCTGGTGGTGCTGGCCCTGCCCTGGATGCTCCGCGCCCGGCGGGCCTTGGCGGCGGCGCGCGAGCGGCAGTTGCTCAGCGACGCGCGGGCCGACATGGCCGCCCACCTCCACGACTCGGTGCTCCAGACGCTGGCGTTGATCCAGCGCCAGGCGCACGACCCGCGCGCGGTCACCCGGCTGGCCCGCCGCCAGGAGCGGGCGCTGCGCGGGTGGCTGTACGGCGTCCCGGATCAGGCCGAGACCGTGCGCGCCGCCCTGCTCGACGCCGCCCAGGAGGTCGAGGACGACTTCCCGGTCTCGGTGGAATGCGTGAGCGTCGGGGACGCCGCGCTGACGCCCCCGCTGTCCGAGCTGGTCAAGGCCGCCCGCGAGGCGATGGTGAACGCGGCGAAGCATTCGGGCGCGGACGTCGTCGACGTCTACGCTGAGGTCAGCGAGGCGTCCGTGGAAGTGTTCGTGCGCGACCGGGGCCGGGGGTTCGATCCCGACTCGATCGCCGAGGACCGGCGGGGCGTCAGCGGCAGCATCCTGGACCGCATGCACCGTCACCACGGGACGGCGCGGATCAGGTCGACCGAAGGCCGTGGCACCGAGGTGAGCTTGGAGATGAAGCGATGAGCGACGAGGCGCAGGCACCGGAAGCGGCCCCCACGAGGGGCACGCAGCGGCGGGTGGTGGTGGTCGACGACCACGCCATGTTCCGCAGCGGGGTCAAGCACGACATCGGGCCGTACGTGACGGTGGTGGGGGAGGGCTCCGACGTGGCGACGGCGGTGGACGCCGTCCTGCGCACCAGCCCCGACGTGGTGCTGCTCGACGTGCACCTGCCCGGCGGCGGCGGCGTCGAGGTGATCAAGCAGGTGCACGCCAAGTCCCCCGATGTGCGGTTCCTGGCCGTGTCGGTGTCGGACGCGGCCGAGGACGTCATCGGCGTCATCCGGGCGGGCGCGCGCGGGTACGTGACCAAGTCGATCTCGGCGTCCGAGCTCGTGGAGGCGGTCGGGCGTATCGCCGACGGGGACGCCGTGTTCAGCCCCCGGCTGGCCGGCTTCGTGCTGGACGCCTTCAGCGGCGCCATCGACGTCGCCAGCATCGACGAGGACCTCGACCGGCTCAGTCAGCGCGAGCGCGAGGTCTTGCGTCTGATCGCCCGCGGGTACGCGTACAAAGAGGTGGCCAAGGAGCTGTTCATCTCGATCAAGACCGTCGAGACGCACGTCAGCAGCGTGTTGCGCAAGCTGCAGTTGTCGAACCGGCACCAGCTGACGCGCTGGGCTACCGACCGCCGCCTGGTGTAGGGGCGGCTTCGACAGGCTCAGCCACCGGACGACGGGCTCAGCCACCGGACGACGGGCTCAGCCACCGGACGACGGGCTCAGCCACCGGTCCCTGAGCTTGTCGAAGGGCCGAGGGCACAGCGAAGGGCCCGGGATCTCTCCCGGGCCCTTCGAGCGGTTCGTTCAGTGCGGGGTCAGGCGGCGCGACGCTTCGCGACGAAACCCCAGATGGCCAGGATGATGAGCGCCCCGACGATCGAGGCGATCAGGCCCGGCAGCGAGAAGATGTTGTTGTAGGAGACGTTCAGGAGCATGCCCCCGAGGAAGCCTCCCAGCAACGCGCCGACGATGCCGAGCAGGATGGTTGCAACCCAACCGCCACCCTGCGTGCCCGGCATGATGGCCTTGGCGATGGCGCCGCCGATGAGTCCGACGACGATGTAAGCAATGATGGTTCCCATGGGGCCAAGGTAGCCACCGCGTCCGGCACGAAACCAGGGCTGGTGAGGCGGTTCAGGGTTCAATCGGTGGCCGGAAGACGCCCGGTCAGGGTCAGAGCAGGGGACGCAGCGGGGTCAGAATGGTTTCGGCGACCTTCGCGGCCAACGGCCGGTGCTCCCACTCGGCGAGGGTGAGCTCGACACAGTTGCCGAGGTCCATCGCGAAGATGTCCTCCATGCGGGCGGCCAGGGCGGCGTCCAGGATCTCGGCATTGATCTCGTAGTTGCCCGTGAGCGAGAGCCGGTCCAGGTTGGCCGTGCCGATCGTGGACCACTGGCCGTCGATCGTGCCCGTCTTCGCGTGCACCATCGCGTTCTGGTAGAGGAACAGCCGCACCCCGCGTCCCAACAGCGTGTGGTAGAACCCGCGGGACAACCAGTCGGCGACGACGTGGTTCGACTCCGCAGGGACGATCACGCGGACGTCCACCCCGCGGTCCACTGCCTCGACGAGGGCGAAGGTGAGGTCATCGTCCGGGATGAGGTAGGCGTGGGTGAGCCAGATGCGGTCGCGGGCGCGGTCGATGGCCTCCAGGTACATGTACCGGATCGGGTACACCCCCAGGCTGGGGACGTTGCGGGCCATCCTGATGGCGTTGTCCCAGGGCCGGTGAGTGGGCTGGGGTAGGGCGGGGTGGCGGCGTCCGCGGGCCTGGTTCCAGTAGTCGACGAAGGCGTTCTCCAGGTCGGCCGCCGAGTCGCCCCGGATGCGCATGTGCGTGTCGCGCCAGCGGGTGGCGTACAAAGAGCCGATGTTGTAGCCACCGAGGAACCCGACCTCGCCGTCGACCACGAGCAGCTTGCGGTGGTTGAGCCCGGGGGCCCGGAGGACCAGATCGCCGCGCACCGCCGTCCAGGGCCGGTGGCGCAGCACGCGGATGCGGGGGTCGAAGTCGAAGAAGCTGCGCTTGACGACCAGGTTGGCGAACACGTCGTAGACGACGTACACGTCGACCCCGCGTTCGGCGGCGGCTGTGAGGGCGGCCTTGAACTTCTGGCCGACGCGGTCGGACTTCCAGATGTAGGTCTCCAGCAACACGGTCGACTGGGCGTTCTCGATGGCCTCCAGCATCGCGTCGTACAGGTCGCGGCCCTTGGTGTAGACGGTGACCAGGTCGTTGCCGGCGGTCACCTCGGTGGGCAGGGTGCTGGGGAACGGGCGCTGGTTGCTCTCGCGCTTGCGGCGTTGATCGGTCACGACGAGGGCGGCCACGGTGGCGGCCTGGGCCAACGCGAAGGCCCCCGCGCCCCACGTCAGCGCCGTTCTCAACCGCCCCCAGACCATGGTGCCACTCTAGCCACGGCGGTGGTCGCGGCGACCGTTAGGCTGGTTCGGTTATGAGCGACGAGTACCCCGACCTGTTCAGCTTCGCGCCGGAGCCCGCGCCGGTGCCGGACGCCGCGGCGTCCGGCCGTCCGCGACGCCCCGAAGCTGAGGGCGCGGCGTCCGGGCGGGCGCGCCGAACCGATCCGGAAGAGTTGCTGGCCGGGCTCAACCCCCCGCAGCGGGCCGCGGTGGTGCACGAGGGTGCGCCGGTACTCGTCGTCGCCGGGGCGGGGTCGGGCAAGACGCGCGTGCTGACGCGCCGCATCGCCTGGCTGATCGGTCAGCGCGGGGTGCACCCCGGCTCCGTGCTGGCGATCACGTTCACCAACAAGGCCGCCGCCGAGATGCGGCACCGCGTCACCGAACTGGTCGGCGACCGCGCCCGCATCATGTGGGTGTCGACGTTCCACTCGGCCTGCGTGCGGATGCTGAGGGCCGACATCCACCGGTTCGGGCTGTCGCGCACGTTCTCCATCTACGACGACACCGACAGCAAGCGGCTGATGAGCCTGGTGTGCCGCGACCTGAACCTGGACCCGAAGCGGTTCCCGGTGCGCACGATCATGAACGCGGTCTCGAACTGGAAGAACGACCTCGTCGACCACGAGTCGGCGGCGTCCGGGGCGCAGACGCAGGCCGAGTCGACGTACGCAGAGGCGTACTCCGAGTACCAGCGTCGGCTCGTGGCCGCCAACGCCCTCGACTTCGACGACCTGATCATGACCACCGTGCACCTGCTGCAGGCGTTCCCGGAGGTGCGCGAGACGTACCGAAGGCGGTTTCGGCACGTGCTCGTCGACGAGTATCAAGACACCAATCACGCCCAGTACGCCCTGGTGCGCGAGTTGTGCGGGGTGTCTGCGGCGGCGTCCGGCGAGGGCGAGCAGGAGCCGCCCGAGCTGATGGTGGTCGGCGACTCCGACCAGTCGATCTATGCGTTCCGGGGGGCGACGATTCGCAACATCCTCGACTTCGCGTCCGACTTCCCGGGCGCCGAGACCATCTTGCTGGAGCAGAACTACCGCTCGACGCAGACGATCCTGACCGCCGCCAACGCGGTCATCCAGCGCAACCCGAACCGGCCCGCCAAGAACCTGTGGTCGGACGCCGGCGACGGCGACCCGGTCACGGGGTACGTGGCCGACACCGAACACGAGGAGGCGCGGTTCATCGCCGGCGAGATCGACACGCTGGTGGACGGCGGCATGGCGTACTCCGACATGGCGGTCTTCTATCGCACCAACGCCCAGTCGCGCGCGTTCGAGGAGGTGTTCATCCGCGTCGGCCTGCCGTACAAGGTGGTCGGCGGCGTCCGGTTCTACGAGCGGCGCGAGGTGCGCGACGCGATCGCCTACCTCCGGGCGATCGCCAACCCGGACGACGACGTCAGCGTCCGGCGCATCCTGAACGTGCCGCGGCGCGGCATCGGCGAGCGGGCGGAGGCGATGCTGGAGGCCTTCGCGGCGTCCGAGCGCATCTCGTTCGGCGCGGCGCTGGGACGCGTCGACGAGGTCGTGGGCCTGGCCCCCCGGTCCGCCAAGCAGGTACAGGCGTTCGCCGACATGATGGCCTCGCACCGGGCCATGGTGGTCGAGGGCGTCAGCGCGGACCGCATCCTGACCTCGATCCTGGACGCCTCTGGGTACCCCGCCGAGCTGTCGGCGTCCACCGACCCCCAGGACCAGACGCGGCTGGAGAATCTGATCGAGCTGGTCAGCGTGGCCGGGGAGTTCGTAGCGGCGGCGCACACCGAGGACATCGGGCCGGGCAACTCGGGGCTGCTGGGTCCGGCCCCCGCCGACGCGCCGGACGAGGCCGACGGCGCCGAGTTGGCCGCGGGGGCTCCCGAGCCGGACGACTCGCTGCCGGCCTTCCTCGAACGCATCGCGCTGGTGGCCGACTCGGACCAGATCCCGGATGCGTCGGACGCCTCCGCGCCGGGCGGCGTGGTCACGCTGATGACGTTGCACACGGCCAAGGGCCTGGAGTTCCCCGTGGTGTTCTTGACCGGCTTCGAGGACGGCATCTTCCCGCACATGCGGGCGATGACCGACCCCAAGGAGCTGGAGGAGGAGCGACGGCTCGCCTATGTGGGGATCACGCGGGCGCGGCAGAGGCTGTACCTGACCCGGGCGTCCGTGCGGGTGATGTGGGGCCAGCCGCAGTACAACCCGGCCAGCCGGTTCATCGCCGAGATCCCGGCTCGGCTCGTCGACTGGCGACGACTGGGGGAGAACGTGGGCGGCTGGGCGTCCGGGGCGCAGCGGCGCACCGAGCAGTCGTGGCGCTCCACCGCGGGCTTCGGCGCCAAGGCGGCGGCCCCGAAAACCGTGGAGGCGCTGCACGTGGGCGACCGGGTGCTGCACACCACGTTCGGGATGGGCACGGTCACCGAGACGAGCGGCGCCGGAGACGCGCTGAAGGTCGTCGTCGATTTCGGCTCGGCCGGGGCGAAGAAGCTCTCAGTGCGGCACGCACCGATGGAGAAGCTCTGAGCGATGGCGCCTGCGTGAGGCCGGGGCTGCTCAGCCCTGGAGGTAGGGGGCCGGGTTGGAGTTGACGCCGTTGACGTACACCGAGAAGTGCAGGTGGGCGGAGGTCGACAGCCCGGTGTTGCCGACATGCCCGATCAGCTGGCCGCGCTTGACCTGCTGGCCGACCTTCACGGACAGGTCGTTCATGTGCAGGTAAGCCGTCTCGACCTGGTTGCCGCGGAGGGTGCCGTGGTCGATGCGCACGTTGTTGCCCGAGCCGCCGTTGTACCCGGACGCGGCGTTCACCACGACCCCGTCGGCGACCGCGTAGATGGGGGCCCCGACGGACCCGCCGATGTCGACGCCGCCGTGCAGGCGGGTGTAGTGCAGGATCGGGTGGAGGCGCATGCCCCACGGCGAGCTGATGCTTCCGGCGGTGGGCCAGAGGAACTTGCCCGATTCGATCTCGGCCTTCACGCGGGACGCCTCGGCGTCGATCTGGGTGCCGGTGGACGTCAGCACCTGGGTGCGGGTCTCCAGGGCGGCCACGGTTTGGGTCGTGACGACCGCGTCGACCACGGACTCCAGCGCTTCGGCGCGCTCCTCGGCGGCTTCGACGACCTCGGCCTCGACGGCCTCGGCCTCCTCGCGGGTGGTGCTGCGGTCGGTGGAGGTACCGCGGGCCGTGAAGGCGTCCGTGGTTCCGGTGCGCGGCTCTGCCTGCAGCACCACCACGGGCGCGACGGTCACGGGTCGGTTGGCGGCCGACGCGTTGGCGGCCAGGCCAGGGGTGACGATGGCGAGCAGGCCCACGGTGCACGCGGCGCCCAGGGCGATCCCGCCGCGAAGCATGCGCGACGGGCGAGCGGTGCGGCGTCCGATCTGGGTGTCATCGAGGAAGGCGTCGGCGTCAATCGCGCGTCGGGGCTTGTGGGAGCCGAGTTGGCGTGATGGCACCGTGAGGACCTTTCCAAGAGCGGGAGGGGCACCGTCCGGCGCCACTCAGAACTTAGCATTTGATGAGTGATTCTCAGAAATCTTCTCAGGAAGTTGCCACCCCGTTGTTGCGCGGGCGTCCGGTTGACCCGTGGGTGCGCGCGGACAGTAGGCTCAGCGGGGACGCCGCGGCGCAGCGGCGGGCCGGCGGCACGAGGGGCGGAATGGCATGGATCTGTTCGAGTACCAGGCGCGGGATCTGTTCGAAGCGCACGGCGTTCCGGTGCTGCGGGGGCTCGTCGCCCGCACCCCCTCCGAGGCCCGCGAGGCGGCCGAACGCCTCGGCACCGCGGTCGTGGTGGTGAAGGCCCAGGTCAAGGTCGGCGGGCGCGGCAAGGCGGGCGGCGTCAAGCTGGCCCGCAGTCCGGAGGAGGCCGAGCAGCACGCCCGGGCCATCCTGGGAATGGACATCAAGGGGCACACCGTCGAGGCCGTGATGATCGCGGAGGGCGCCGATATCGCCGAGGAGTACTACTTCTCCCTGCTGCTGGACCGGGCGCACCGCAACTACCTGGCGATGTGCAGCCTGGAGGGCGGCGTCGAGATCGAGCTGCTGGCCGAGGAGCGCCCCGAGGCTTTGACCCGGGTCGGCATCGACCCGCGCACCGGCCTGGACGCCACGGTCGCCGCCGAGATCGTGGAACGCGCCGGCTTCGACGCCGAGATCGCCGAGGAGGTGGCTCGCGTGCTGGTGGCCCTTGGCGTCGTCTACCGCGAGGCGGACGCCACGCTCGTGGAGGTCAACCCGCTGGTGCGCACCGGCGACGGCCGCATCATCGCGCTCGACGGCAAGGTCACGCTCGACGACAACGCCGACTTCCGCCACCCGGAGCGCGCCGGCTTGGTGGACGCCACGCGCGACGACCCGCTGGAGGTCCGGGCCAAGGAGCGGGACCTCAACTACGTGAAGCTCGACGGCCAGGTCGGCGTCATCGGCAACGGCGCCGGGCTGGTGATGAGCACCCTCGATGTGGTGGCCTACGCCGGCGAGGACCTGCCCGGCAAGCCCAGCCCCGCCAACTTCCTCGACATCGGCGGCGGCGCCTCGGCGCAAGTGATGGCCGACGGACTCGACATCATCTTGTCCGACCCGCAGGTGACCGTGGTGTTCGTCAACGTCTTCGGCGGCATCACGGCCTGCTCGGAGGTCGCCAAGGGCATCCGCGAGGCCCTCAAGCAGCTCGGCCACCGGGCGAGCAAGCCGATCGTCGTCCGGTTGGACGGCAACGCGGTGGAGGTGGGCCGGGCGATCCTGGCCGAGTACGGCCACCCACTGGTGACGGTGGTCGACACGATGGACGAGGCGGCCCGCAAGGCCGCGGAGCTGGCCAGCGCGGCCATGAAGGGGAACTGACATGGCGATCTGGCTCGACCACCGCAGCAAGGTCATCGTCCAGGGCATGACCGGCACCGAGGGCCGCAAGCACACCAACCGCATGACGATGTTCGGCACGCGCATCGTGGCCGGCGTCACGCCCGGCAAGGGCGGGCAGTCGGTGACCTTCGAGGAGGACCCGATCCCGGTCTTCAACAGCGTCGCCGAGGCGCGCCACGCGACCGGGGCGACCGTGTCGGTGGTGTTCGTGCCCCCGCCGTACGCCCGGGCGGCCGTCATGGACGCCATCAACGCGTCCCTCGACCTGGTGGTCGTCATCACCGAGGGCATCCCCGTGCGCGACACCGCGGAGTTCCGTGCCGCGGCGGAGGAGAAGGGGGTCCGGCTGATCGGGCCCAACTGCCCCGGACTGATCTCGCCCGGACGTTCCAACGTGGGCATCATCCCGCCCAACATCGCCCGGGCCGGGCACATCGGCCTGGTGTCGAAGTCGGGCACGCTGACCTATCAGATGATGTTCGAGCTGGGCGACATCGGGTTCTCCACCGCGGTGGGCATCGGCGGCGACCCGATCATCGGCACCACCCACATCGACTGCCTGGCGGCGTTCGCCGACGACCCGGAGACCGACTGCATCGTCATGATCGGCGAGATCGGCGGCGATGCCGAGGAGCGGGCGGCCGAGTACATCCGCGACCACGTCGACAAGCCCGTCGTGGCCTATGTGGCCGGGTTCACCGCGCCCGAGGGGCGCACGATGGGGCACGCGGGCGCCATCGTGTCGGGGTCGTCCGGCACGGCCGCGGCCAAGAAGGACGCCCTGGAGGCCGCCGGCGTCCGGGTGGGGCGGACGCCGAGCGAGACGTCGCAGCTGGTCCGGAAGGTGATGGGGCGCAGCTGACCGGACAGGCACCGCCGGCGAAGGGCGCGTGGGAAGCGGCTGATCAGGGGAACTGCGTGAGCCGCTCGCCGGCCCGGACGGCCACGGCCGTCCACGCGTCGTCGCTGAAGTCGAACGTGGCCGACGGGTTGCCCATGAGGTACACCACGCGGTTGCCGGCGACCTGCACCGCCACCCGGAAGCGCGCGGTCGCGGCCGCTGAGCTCACCTTGCGCGTGACCACCCACGCCGCGCCGGGGGCGTTGCCCCCCAGCTCGGCCGTGCGGGCCACCTCGGCCGTGGCGGTGCGGGCGGCGCACTGGTCGATGTTCGTGGTGAGCGTGCGGGCGAAGGTGGCGGCGTCGGCGGCGTTCGCGAACGTGTAGATCGCCTCGTCGACGCCGAAGCCTGTCGGCGCGGCGGTGTCGTCCTCGAGCAGGCTGGTGCGCTGGGCACTCGCCGTTGTGCCGGCGACGCTGACGAGGTCGACGGCCTCGCAGCGGGACCCCGCCAACCGCATCTGCGCGAGGTCGGCCCCACGCCAGACGCCGGCGCCGGGCGTGATGCGCGGCAGGTCGACGGGTGCCAGCCAGCCGGCCGGGGCGACGACCGGAGGGATGGCCGCCGCGATCTCGGGCTGGGTGACGCAGGCGCCGCCGCTGTCGGCGCACTGGCGCGCGGACGCTGCCGCCAGCGCGGTGACCACCGGCTGCAGCCCGGGGGCCTCGTCGGGCTGGGTGGCGTCCATGACGTTGACGCGGGTGCCCGTGCGCGACAGGACGATCGTGTGGTACTCCGCCTGGACGTCCTGCAGCACCAAAGTGAGCGCGGACGCGTCGTCGGCGAGGCCGTCCACCTCGGCGGCAGAGCGCACCCAGGCGGTGTTCAGCTCGCACGCCCCCAGCTGGCTCAGGCGCTGGTCGTAGGCCGCCTCCGCGTCCGCGGCGGTGGCGTAGGTGTCGACCTGGTGCAGGACGCCGCCCTCCTGCCCGTCGGCCGGCGAGAACGTGCGCACCAGCGACGACGCGGGGGCGACCCTGAGCTCGGCGGCGGGCGGCAGGCACGTGGGCTGAGGCGTGCCGGCCTCGACCGTCGTGGCGGTGGTCGCCGCCGTCCAGGACGCGCCGGCCCGGACGCCCGCGAGGTCGGCCGGCTGCAGCAGGTAGGTGGCGACCGGGTCGACCGTGACCGCGCTCGGGGTGGGCGTGGGAGCCTGGACCGTGGTCTGCGGGCGCAGCAACTGGGACGCCGCCACGACGCCGACGACCGCCACGACGGCCACGGCGCCGACCAGCGCCTTGCGGCGCGGCGTCCACGCGAACGCCCAGCGCGGCTCGGTCGCGTCGGCGGCGCTGTCGGCCTCATCGGCGCTGCGGGGCGAACGCGCCCGCGTCGCGGCTGGGCTGAGGGCGGAGCGGCGGGGGAGTGGACGTTCGGCCTCCGAGGGGAGTTCGGCGGCGGAGAAGCGGCGTCCGGCGCTGGCCGGGGCCGCCTCGGAGGTCGGCATCACGGGTGCCGGCGGGGGGATCGGGGTGACGCCGGCGGGCTGCGGGTCGGACGGCTGCGGGTCGGCGGCGGCGGTCGGCTCCCACAGGCGGCGGCTGCCCCGGGGGGCCTCGGCGTCGTCGGAGGGATCGTCGCGCGCGGGGAGAGCCCGGCGCGCCCGCGGCTCTTCCGTGTCGCTCATCGTGATCTCCCCCGATTGCTCGATGACGTCCTTCCGGCGACTTTACCAACCCGGGCGTGTCCCCACGATGGCGGCGCGAGCGTGGGCGACCATGGGTGATCATGCGTACGCCCCTGCAATCTCGCCGTCCGCCCGTCCTGTTGACGGTCTCCGCGCCGGACGAGCGCCCCGACGACCACGCCGGCGACGCCGCCCGGGTGCCCTACCTGCCCTGGGCGGTGGCGGCCGTCGGCTGGTCGCTGGGGGCCGTCGCGTTGGGCTGGCTGGCTGTGGGGATGGTGGTCGCCGCCGGGTGGCTCACCGCGCCTCGGACGTCCCTGACCGCCGTCGTCGCCACCATCGGGCAGGGCTGGCTGGCCGCCCACGCCGTGCCCGCGCGCCTGGGTGAGCTCGTGGTCGGCATCACCCCGCTGGGGGTGAGCGCCGTCCTCGTTGCGGGGTGCGCCGCCGCCGCCCACCACGCGGCCACGCAGTACGTGTTCCCCGCCGAGCTGGACGAGCGCCGCCGATGGCTCACCTGGGCGGCCATCGCCGGCACGTGCGTCGCGACCTACGCGGTCGGGGCGCTGGTGCTCGGTACCGTGGTCGGGACGCCCGCCCAGGGCGCCCGGGTGCTCCTGGGCGCCCTGGCGGTGTCGGTGCCCGGAGCCGGCTACGGAGCCGCGCGCGGCCTGGGCCTGGACCCGCTGGCGACCCTGCCGGCCTGGGTGCGCGCGCTGAGGCCCGCCGTCGGCGTGGGCCTGGCCACGCTGGCCGCCGGCTCGCTGATCGCCCTGATCACAGGCCTGATCCTGGCCGCCGAGCGCGTCGGACAGCTGCACTCCTCGCTGGCCCCGGACGCCGCGGGCGCGGCCCTGCTGGTGGCCGCCCAGCTCGCCTTCTGGCCAAACCTGCTGCTGTGGTCCGGCGCCTACGCGCTCGGGGCCGGCGTGGCGCTCGGCGGCGGGACGGTCGCCACCCCCGCCTCAGGGGCGGGCGGCATCCTGCCCGCGATACCGGTGTGGGCCGCGGTCCCGACCTGGGGCAGCCCGTACGTCCACGCGTGGGCCGCGATCGGCGTGGTCGCGGGCGGCGTGGCCGCCTGGTGGCTGCTGCGGCGCCTGCGCGCCGACGGCGAGGCCCCGCGCTGGGCGACGTGGCCCGCCTTGGGCGCGCTCGCGGGCCTGGCCACGGGGGCCGCCTGGGTGGCCTTGTCCGCGGCGTCCGGGGGCGACCTGGGCACCAACCGGCTGACGGGCCTGGGCCCGGTGTTTCCCGACCTGTTGTGGTGGGGCACGCTGCCCGGCGTCGGCGGGGGCGCGGTGGTCGCCGTGGCGTACCTGCTGTGGGCCAAACGGCGCCGGGCGGCGTCCCCGGCGGACCACGCCGCGACGCCGATCGAGCCGCCGGCGCTCAGCCCCGCCACGCCGACCGAGCCCTTGGCTCTCACCGCGGGCGGCGCGGAGGCGCCCTGAGCCCGACCGATACGCTGAGGCCATGACGTGCCGGGTCGTGGTCCTCGTGTCGGGCTCGGGCACCCTGTTGCAGTCGCTGATCGACGCCGCGCGCGCCGGCACGCTGCGCGCCGACCTCGTTGCGGTGGGGTCCGACCGCGACGGCATCGAGGGCCTGGCCCGCGCCGAGCGGGCGGGCCTGGAGACGTTCACCGTCCGGTTGGGCGACTTCGTCCGGCCTGACCGCAGCACCGACCGCCCGGCCTGGGACGCCGCCCTCACCGCCGCTTGCGCCCGCTACGCGCCCGACCTGGTGGTGAGCGCCGGGTTCATGAAGCTGGTCGGGGACACGTTCCTGGGCCGCTTCGGCGGCCGGTTCATCAACACCCACCCGGCCCTGCTGCCCAGCTTCCCCGGCGCGCACGGCGTCCGGGACGCCCTGGCGCACGGCGTGAAGGTCACCGGGTGCACCGTCTTCGAGGTGGACGCCGGCGTCGACACCGGCCGGATCATCGCCCAGGAGGCCGTCCGCGTCGAGCCGGGCGACACCGAGGCGTCGCTGCACGAACGCATCAAGGTCGTGGAGCGGTCGCTGCTCCTCGACACCGTCAACGCCCTGGCCGCCGGCCGGGCCCCCGCAGGAGGAACCATGGACGAACGCGCACCCATTCGCCGGGCGCTGGTGTCGGTGTACGACAAGACCGGCCTCGCCGAGGTGGGCCGCGCGCTCGCCGACGCCGGCGTCGAGGTGGTCTCCACGGGCGGCTCGTACCGCGCGCTGGCCGCGGCGGGCGTGCCGGTGGTCGAGGTGGCCGAGCTGACCGGCTTCCCCGAATGCCTCGACGGCCGGGTCAAGACGCTGCACCCACGCATCCACGCCGGCCTGCTCGCCGACCGGCGGCTCGCCTCGCACCGGGAGCAGCTCGCCGACCTGGGCGTGGCCCCGTTCGACCTGGTCGTGAGCAACCTCTACCCGTTCGCCGACACGGTGGCGTCCGGGGCGTCGGCCGAGGAGTGCATCGAGCAGATCGACATCGGCGGGCCGTCCATGGTGCGGGCCGCGGCCAAGAACCACGCGTCGGTGGCGGTCGTCACCTCCCCGGCGCAGTACCCGCAGTTGCTGGACGCGCTGGCGTCCGGGGGGTTCACGCTGGCCGACCGGCAGGCGCTGGCGGCCGCGGCCTTCGTGCACACCGCCACCTACGACGTGCACGTCGCGTCCTGGCTCGGCAACGTGGTGACCGACAGCTCCGGCGGCGACGGGTTCCCCGCGTGGATCGGCGCGACGTGGAACAAGGCGGGCGCCCTGCGCTACGGCGAGAACGGCCACCAGCGGGCGGCGCTGTACACGTCCGGCCACGGAAGGCCCGGCATCGCGCAGGCCGAACAACTGCACGGCAAGGAGATGAGCTACAACAACTACACCGACGCCGACGCCGCCTACCGGGCCGCGTACGACTTCGACGAGCCCTGCGTGGCGATCATCAAGCACGCCAACCCATGTGGCATCGCGGTGGGGGCGGACGTCGCCGAGGCCCACCGCCGCGCGCACGCGTGCGACCCGGTGAGCGCGTTCGGGGGCGTCATCGCCGCGAACACCCCGGTCAGCGTGGCGATGGCCGAGCAGGTCGCCGAGGTGTTCACCGAGGTGATCCTGGCCCCGGGCTACGAGGACGGCGCCGTCGAGGTGCTCGCGCGCAAGAAGAACGTGCGCGTCCTGACGGTTCCGCCGTACCCGCGTGGGGGTAACGAGTCGAAGCCGATCACGGGCGGGCTGCTGCTGCAGGCGTCCGACGCGATCGACGCGCCCGGCGACGACCCGGCGGCCTGGACGCTGGCCGCGGGCGAGGCCGTGGACGCCGCGACGCTGGCCGACCTGGAGTTCGCCTGGCGGGCGTGCCGCGCGGTGAAGTCGAACGCGATCCTGCTGGCGTCCGCCCGCGCGTCGGTGGGGGTGGGCATGGGCCAGGTCAACCGGGTCGACTCCTGCCGGCTGGCCGTCGAGCGGGCCGGCGAGCGGGCGCGGGGGTCGGTGGCGGCGTCCGACGCGTTCTTCCCGTTCGCGGACGGTCCGGCGATTCTGATCGAGGCGGGCGTGCGGGCGATCGTGCAGCCGGGCGGCTCGGTGCGCGACGACGAGACGGTCGAGGCGTGCCGCGCGGCCGGCGTGGCGCTCTACCTCACCGGCACCCGGCACTTCTTCCACTGATCGCACGCGAGAGGGGTCGACGATGACGGCACAGGCGCTGGACGGCACGCGGGTCGCGGGCGAGATCAAGGCCGAGCTCACCACCCGCGTGGCGGCGCTGGCCGCGCGCGGCCACGCCCCGGGGCTGGCCACGGTGCTGGTCGGCGACGACCCGGCCAGCCACAGCTACGTCCGTATGAAGCACCGCGACTGCGAGCAGGTCGGCATCGCGTCGCTGCGGGTCGAGCTGCCCGCCGACGCGTCCGCGGCCCAGGTCGAGGACGCCGTCGCCCGGCTCAACGCCGACCCGGCCTGCACCGGCTACATCGTCCAGCTGCCGCTGCCGCGGCACCTCGACGAGAACCGCATCCTCGAGCTGATCGACCCGGACAAGGACGCCGACGGGCTGCACCCGGTCAACCTGGGCCGCCTGGTCCTCGGCGAGCCCGCCACCCTGCCGTGCACGCCGCGCGGCATCGTCGAGCTGGTCCGCCGGCACGGGCTCGACTGGCGCGGCGCCGAGGTGTGCGTCGTCGGACGCGGCATCACGGTCGGACGCCCGCTGGGGCTGATCCTGACCCGGCGCAGCGAGAACGCCACCGTCACCCTGTGCCACACCGGCACCCGCGACCTCGCCGAGCACACCCGTCGGGCGGACGTCGTGGTCGCGGCGGCCGGCGTCCCAGGCATCGTCACGGCCGCGATGCTCTCACCCGGCGCCGTCTGCGTCGACGTGGGCGTGAGCCGCGTCGAGGGCAAGCTGACCGGCGACCTGGCCCCGGACGTCTGGGACGTCGCGGGCTGGGTGACCCCCAACCCGGGCGGCGTCGGCCCGATGACCCGCGCCATGCTGCTCTCGAACGTCGTGGATCGGGCCGAGGCGCTGGTAGCGTCGCGCCCGTGACGGGGCCGGACCACGAGCGGGGCGACTACCCGCACCACTTCCACCCGCCGCACCCCTGGGACACCGCCGACGTCCCCACCGCCGAGCCCGCCGACGCCCCCGTGGGCCCGCGACCTCCGCGGCCCTGGTATCAGCAGGTGCTCGGCCAATGGCCCCTCTTCGTCACGCTGCTCGGCGTCGCCGCGGGCGTGGCCTGGGCGGGGATCGGTCACTGGCGACGCGGGTCGACCCTGATCGGCGCCACGTTCGTGCTGGCCACCGTGCTGCGGATGGTGCTGCCCGAACGCCTCGTCGGGCTGCTGGGGGTCCGCAGCCGGGCCGTCGACGTGGCGTGCCTGGCCGTGGTGGGCGTGGGCATCCTGGTGCTGGCGCTCATCGTCCCGGCGCAGCGCTGACCGGCCGCGCCCGCAAAGCCGCCAACCACGCCGCCGTCACGGCCGCCACGGCTACGCCCGCGCCCAGCACGACCGCGGGCGGCGCGACCAGCGCCAGCACGCTGACCACGAACGGGGCCGTGAAGCCCACGTAGGTCAGGCAGTACACCACCGCCGTGACCGGGGCCAGCAGCCGCACGGGGGTGTGGTGTTCGGCGAGCGTCAGGCAGCCCACCACCAGCAATCCGTGGGCCGCGCCCAGCACGAGCGCGACGCCCACCAGCCAGACCGGGTGCGGCCACACGGCGGACGCGGTGGCGAGCCCCATGCCGAGGGTCGCGACGGCCATCCCGAGCGGCGGCGTCCGGCCCGGGTCGGGCCCGGAGAACCGCCGGACCAGCGGCTGGACGGACACGCTCGTGCCCAGCGTGAGGCCCGCGGCCAAGCCGGCAGCGGCGATGCGCGGGACGCCCGGCAGCCCCGGCGTGAACGACGGCACCACCGCGAACGCCACGGTGGCCACCCCGAACACCCATGGCGCGCTCGGGAGCACCTGGCGGACGAACCACGCGGCCCGCAGGTGGGCGGCCACCGCGGCCACGCTCGGCGTCGGGTGGTCGCCGCGATCGGCCTCCGCGACGCGCCACACCAGAGCGGACGCCGCCGCCTGAACGACCAGGTGCACGACATAGGGCAGGTGCAGGGGCCAGGGCAGCCACTGGGCGCAGGCGCCCGCCACGAGCGGCCCGAGCGCGAACCCGGCCGTCAGCGCGATGGTGGAGCGGCGCGCCCCGGTGCCCTTCGGCGCGGCGTCCGACAGCTCGGTGATCCAGGCCGTCCCGGGGGCCATCGCGAACCCGATGCCCACGCCGGACACGACGCGTCCGGCGACCAGCAACGCCGGCTGCTCCGCCCCCGCCAGCAGCAGGGCCGTGCCGGCCAGCATCAGCAGCGACGCCGCCCGCACCATGGGGCGTTTGCCGTGGTGCTGGCTCCACCAGGCCGCCCCCAGCAGGGCCGGCACCAGGCCGGCGACGTAGGCGGCGAAGATGGCCGTGACCAGGGTCGCCGACCACCCCTGGCGGCCGGCGTAGGCCAGCAGCATCGGCGCGAACTGGTTGGCGCCCCACCCGGCGGCCGTCAACGAGGCGGCCACCCGCCACCACGCTGGTGGGCCGCCTGGGAGGCTCACCGGAAGTCGCGGTAGAAGTACTGCCCGGCCACGCTGCCGGACGCCTTCCGCTCGGCCTCGGCGGCCCGCAGCTCGACGCGCCGGATCTTGCTGGAGACCGTCTTGGGCAGCTGGTCGACGAACTCGACGATGCGCACGAGCTGGTAGGCGTTCAGGTGCTCGCGGCAGTGGGCGAACAGGGACGCCGCCACGTCGCGCCCGGCCTCGTGCCCGGCGGCCAGGTGGACGTACGCCTTCGGCACCGCCCCGCGCACCGGGTCGGGGGAGGGGACGACCGCGCACTCGGCCACCGCCGCGTGCAGCATCAGGGCGCTCTCCAGCTCGAACGGGCTGATCTTGTAGTCGGACGCCTTGAACACGTCGTCGGCGCGGCCCACGTAGGTGAGGTAGCCGTCGGCGTCCCGGGTCCCGATGTCGCCGGTGTGGTAGTAGCCGCCCCGGCAGGCCTCCGCGGTGAGGTCGTCCGCCTCGTGGTACCCGCCCATGAGCCCGAGGTGGTGCACGGACAAGTCGAGGCAGATCTCGCCCTCGCCCGCCCCGTCGATCACCTCGCCGGAGGCCGGGTCGCACAGCACCACCGCGTAGCCGGGCATGGGGCGTCCCATCGCCCCGATCCGAACCGGCTGGCCCGGGGAGTTGCCCACGCAACAGGTCATCTCGGTCTGGCCGTACCCGTCGCGGATCGTGTTGCCCCACGCGTCGCGCACCTTGTTGATCACCTCGGGGTTGAGGGCCTCGCCGGCCCCGACCAACTCGCGCGGCGGCCGGGTCAGGTGCGACAGGTCGGCCTGGATCAGCATGCGCCACACCGTCGGCGGAGCGCAGAAGCTGGACACTTCGTGGGCGTCCATGATGCGCAGCAGCGTCTCGGCCTGGAAGCGGTCGTAGTTGACGACGAACACCGTGGCCTGCGCGAGGAACGGGCTGAAGAAGTTGCTCCACGCGTGCTTGCCCCAGCCGGGCGAGCTGATGTTCAGGTGCACGTCGCCCGGCCTCACTCCAAGCCAGTACATCGTCGACAGGTGCCCGACGGGGTAGCTGACCTGCGTGTGGCGCACCAACTTGGGCCGCGCCGTGGTGCCGGAGGTGAAGTACAACAGCGAGGTGGAGTCTGCAGGCGTGGGCGCGTCGGGGGCGAAGGCGTCCGGGGCGGCGAGGCTGTCGGCGAGGTCGAGCCAGCCCGCGGGTAGGTCATCGCCGACGCCGATGCACGTGGTGCCCGGGCGCACGAGGGCGAACCGGGACGCCAGCGCCGTCGGGGCGATCGCGAACCGGGCGTCGGCGGTCTCGACGCGCCAGGCCAGGTCGGCGTCCGAGAGCAGCGTCGAGGTGGGGATCGCCACCCCGCCCACCTTCATGAGCCCCATCAGCACGTCCCACAGCTCGACGGTGTTGTTGAGCATCACGATCACGGCGTCGCCGCGCCGCAGGCCCCGCCCGGTCAGCCAGTTGGCCACCTGGTCGGAGCGCCGCGCCAGCTCGCCGTAGCTGCGCGAGGTCTCCCCGGACGTGGCGGCGTCCACGATCGTGACGGCCGCCCGGTCGGGGTGCTCGCCGGCGACGACGTCGAACCACTCCAGCGCGAAGTTGAACTCGGCGAGTTCGGGCCAGCGGAAGTCGCGCACCACGGTGCCGTAGTCGTGGGGGTGTTCCAGCAGGAAGTCGCGCGCCGCCCGCACGGCGTCGGTGCCCGCGGTCGCCTGGCGTGGAGTGTGCGTCATGACGGCCAGCATAAGGCGGGCCGCTCGGGCGGGCGGGTGCACGGCCCGGCCACGGTGTCCGGGGGGCCACGCACGATCGTGCAGGGCTCCCGCACATCTTCCCCTCCCCGTGCGGGTGCGGTTGTATGAGCGCATGAAGAAGCTGATCAACAACCCTGCCGATGTCGTCTCCGAGGCCCTGTTGGGCATCGAGCTGGCGCACGCCGACCGCGTCCGGGTCGACCACGCCAACAAGATCGTGTTCCGCGCCGACGCCCCGCGCCCGGGCAAGGTCGGCCTCATCTCCGGCGGAGGGTCGGGCCACGAGCCGATGCACGGCGGGTTCGTCGGGCTCGGCATGCTGGACGCGGCCTGCTGCGGCGAGGTGTTCACCTCCCCGGTGCCCGATCAGATGATGGCCGCCACCACCGCCGTCGACGCGGGGGCGGGCGTGCTGCACATCGTGAAGAACTACACCGGCGACATCATGAACTTCGAGATGGCCGCCGAGCTGGCCGCCGCCGAGTCGGGCGTGCGGGTCGAGAGCGTGGTCACCGACGATGACGTGGCCGTCACCGACTCGCTGTACACCGCCGGACGCCGCGGCGTCGGCGTCACCGTGCTGCTGGAGAAGCTTGTCGGCGCCGCCGCCGAGGAGGGACGCGACCTGGACGCCGTCCTGGAGCTCGCCAAGCGCGTCAACGGCCAGGGCCGCTCGATGGGCATGGCCCTGACGTCCTGCACCGTGCCGCAGGCCGGCAAGCCGACGTTCGACCTGGGCGAGGACGAGATGGAGGTCGGCATCGGCATCCACGGCGAGCCCGGCCGCGCCCGCAAGCCGCTGGCCCCGGCCCGCGACATCGCCGCCATGCTCGTCGAGCCGATCCTGGCCGACCTCGACTTCACCGGCGCCCCGGCGATCGTGATGATGAACGGCATGGGCGGCACGCCGCTCATCGAGCTGTACCTGATGTACCACGAGGTCGCCGGCTTGCTCGACCGGGCCGGCGTGCAGGTGGCGCGCAACCTGGTCGGCAACTACATCACCTCGCTCGAGATGGCCGGCTGCTCGGTGACCGTGCTGCGGGCCGACGACGACCTGCTGCGGCTCTGGGACGCCCCGGTCAACACGCCCGGGCTGCGCTGGGGGATCTGAGGTGGTCGCCGTCGCCGCCGCGGCCGCCTGGCTCGCGGACTTCGCCGGCGTGGTCCGCGAGAACGAGGAGTTCCTCACCGACCTCGACCGGCAGATCGGGGACGCCGACCACGGCGCCAACATGAACCGGGGCATGACGGCCGTGGCCGCGCTCGACCCGGCCGACTTCGCCGACGCCGGCGCGTACCTGAAGAAGGCGGGCATGACGCTGGTGAGCACGGTCGGCGGGGCGTCGGGGCCGCTGTACGGCACGTTCTTGCTGCGGGTCGCCGGGGCGCTCCCCGGCGGGGGCGAGCCGGACGCGGCCGGGCTCGGCGCGGCGTTGCGGGCCGGCTATGAGGGCATCGTCCAGCGCGGCAAGGCGTCCGTGGGCGACAAGACGATGGTGGACGCCCTGGCCCCGGCCCTGGACGCCTACGACGCGGCGGCGTCCGGGGGGGTGCAGGCGGCGCTGGACGCCGCGGCCGCGGCGGCGGCGTCCGGGCGGGACGCCACGATCCCGCTCGTGGCGCGCAAGGGGCGGGCGTCCTACCTGGGCGAGCGCAGCGCCGGCCACCAGGACCCGGGGGCGACCAGCGTCACGATGCTGCTTCAGGCCGCGGCGCGCACGCTGGCGTGAGGCGTCCGTGATCGGCATCGTCATCGTCTCGCACAGCCACGCGCTGGCCGAGGCGGCGGTCGCGCTGGCCGCGGAGATGGTGCCGCCGGACGCGCGTCCGGCGGTGGTCACGGCAGCCGGCCTCGACGAGGCGACGTTCGGCACCGACGCCGCCGCCATCGCCGACGCGATCGGTTCGGCCGACTCCGGCGACGGGGTGCTGGTGCTGCTCGACCTGGGCAGCGCGATCCTGTCGGCGGAGCTGGCGCTGGAGTTCTGCGACCCGGACGTGGCGGCGCGCGTCCGGCTGTCGCCGGCGCCGCTCGTGGAGGGGCTCGTCGCGGCGGTCGTCACCGCGGCCACCGGCGCCGGCCTGGACGCCTGCGACGCCGAGGCACGCCGGGGCCTGGACGCCAAGGCGGCACACCTGGGTGACGGGGCGGGGTCCGGCGGGGCGTCGGGTGATGGTGTCCTGGGCGATGGTGCTGTGGGTGACGGTGCGTCGACCGCGGCACCGTCCGGTCCCGGACGCTCGTTCGTCGTCGACCTGCCCCACGGGCTGCACGCGCGGCCCGCGGCGGCCCTCGTCGCCGCGCTCACGGGCCTGGACGCCGCCGTCACCGCCCGCAACGCCACCGCCGGCTCCGAGACGGTGGACGCGCGCAGCGTCGCCGGGCTGTCCGGGCTCGGGCTGCGCTTCGGCGACGTGCTGCAGGTGTGGGCCGATGGTCCGGACGCCGACGCGGCGCTGGACGCCCTCGCGGCCTTGGTGAAGGCCCGGTTCGGCGAGCTGTCTGTTCAGCCCGAGGCTCCGGACGTGAGCTCGGAAGGTGGCCCGGAGCCCGGAGTGACGGCCGGGCCGAACCCCGCGGCGTCCGGCCCGGTGCGGGGGCTCGCCCACGTGCTGGCTGGGTGGGACGCCACGGCGTCCGCCCCTGGTCCGGACGAGGCGGGCCGGCTCGCGGCCGCCCAGGATGCCGTGCGGGCGCACCTGGAGGGGCTGGCGTCGGGGGCGCACGCGGAGATCCTGCGCGCGCAGGTGGCGCTGGTGGCCGACCGGTATCTGCTCGCGCCCGCCCATGAGGCGATCGGCGCGGGGTCGTCGGCGGGGGAGGCGGTGGGGCTCGCGATCGCGCGGGCGTCCGGGCGGCTGGACCGCCTGCCGGACCCCTACCTGCGCGCTCGCGGCGAAGACGTCCGGGGCCTCGGACGCCTGCTCGCCGCCGCGTTGGCCGGCGCGGACCTGTCCGACCGGCCGCCCGAGGGCCCGTACGTGCTGGTCGCCGCCGAGCTGGACGCCGCCACCGCGGTCGCCCTCGACCCGGCGCGCTGCCACGGCGTCCTCACGTGGGCTGGCTCCGACGTCGGGCATGGGGCGATCATCGCCGCGGCGTCCGGCATCCCGCTGCTGACGGGCGTGGACGCGGCGCGGCACATCGCCGAGGGTCAGCCTGTGGCGTTCGACCCGGAGACGAAACGACTGCTGCCCGCGTCCTGACCGGACGCGGGCAGCAGGGGAGCCGGACTCAGATCAGGCCCAGCTCGGTGACCGCGTTGCGCTCGTCGACGAGCTCGGCGACCGAGGCGTCGATGCGCCCGCGGCTGAACTCATCGATCTCCAGGCCCTGGACGATCTCGTAGCGGCCGTCGGTGACGGTGCACGGGAACGAGGAGATGAGGCCCTCGGGGACGCCGTAGCTGCCGTCGGACGGGACGGCCATGGAGACCCAGTCGCCCGCCGGGGTGCCCTTGACCCAGTCGCGCATGTGCTCGACGGTGGCGTTCGCCGCCGAGGCGGCCGACGAGCTGCCGCGGGCCGCGATGATGGCCGCGCCGCGCTTGGCGACCGTCGGGATGAACTCGTTCTCCAGCCAGGCCTGGTCACCGACGGCCTCGGCGGCGTTCTTGCCGGACACCTCGGCGTGGAACAGGTCGGGGTACTGGGTGGCCGAGTGGTTGCCCCAGATCGTCATCTTCTTGATCTCGGTGACCGGGACGCCGAGCTTGGCCGACAGCTGGCTGATGGCCCGGTTGTGGTCGAGGCGGGTGAGGGCGTTGAAGCGCTCGGCGGGGATGTCGCGCGCGTTGCTCATCGCGATCAACGCGTTGGTGTTCGCCGGGTTGCCGGTGACCAGCACCTTGACGTCGTCGGCGGCGACATCGTTGAGCGCCTTGCCCTGCGCGGTGAAGATCGCGCCGTTGGCGCTGAGCAGGTCGCCGCGCTCCATGCCCGCGGTGCGGGGCCGGGCGCCGACCAGCATGGCCAGGTTCACGCCGTCGAACACCTTCGTGGCGTCGTCGCCGATCTGGACTCCGCTCAGCAGCGGGAACGCGCAGTCGTCGAGCTCCATCACGACGCCCTCGAGCGCCTTCAGGGCCGGCGTGATTTCCAGCAGGCGCAACTCGACGGGCTGGTCGGGGCCGAGCAGCGCGCCGCTCGCGATGCGGAACAACAGGCTGTAGCAGATCTGACCAGCCGCGCCGGTGACGGCGACCTTGACGGGGGCATTGCTCATGGTTTCCTCCACTGTGAAGACGGTGTTGCGAAGACGGATCGAGCGGCACCGCTCGCAGACTGAACCTAGCACCGAACCGCGCGGCGTCCCCAGTCGGGACGCGCTCGATGGTGTGGCGTTCGTCGTCGGTCCGCGCCCACAGCGTTGGCTAGGGTGACAGGGTGCGTCTTCACCTCGTCCGTCACGGCCAAACCGCGTCCAATGTGGCTCACCTGCTCGACACCGCCCACCCCGGCGCTGACCTGGACGAGGTCGGCCGCGCCCAGGCCGCCGCGCTGGTCGAGCGGCTGGGCGGCGAGGCGGTCCACGCCATCTACGCCTCCGACCTCGTCCGCACGCAGCAGACGGCCGCGCCGCTGGCGTCCGCGCTCGGCCTGTCGGTGACGGTGCTCGGCGGGCTGCGCGAGATCCAGGCCGGTGACCAGGAGCTCAGCCCCGTCTGGGACGCCTACGTCGGCGTCCTGCGGGCGTGGGGCGAGGGCACCCTGGACGCCGCCCTCCCCGGCGGCGAGGACGCCCATAGCTTCTTCGGACGCTTCGACGCCGCGGTGGCCCAGATCGCCGCGGTCGGGCACGATCACGCGGTGGCGGTCACGCACGGTGCCGCGCTGCGCATGTGGGTGATGGGCCGCGTCGCCGGCCTCGACGCGCAGTGGGCGGTGACCCGGCCGCTCGGCAACACCGCGGCGGTCGTGCTCGAGGGCGACCCGGACGCCGGCTGGCGGCTCGTGAGTTGGCACACTGGCGCCGACCGCGACGTCACGGCGTCCGCGGACCACGTCGGCCCGCGGTAGTCCCTGCTCAGCCGGCCGATGGGCCGATCGAATGGGCTGCGGCCCCGCGGACGCCTCGGCTCGGGGCCGGGTTGTCGTTCTTGCGCCTGATAGTGGCGTTTCCGGCAGGTCGGCCTGGCGTTTGCGTCACTTGCAGGCGCGACTGTCGCCAGGGCGTCCGAGCCCGGACGCACACGTGCCCGCCGGTGAGGTCCGGCGGGCACGCGGGTGGTGCGTTCAGGCGCCGCGAAGGGCGCGGTGGGAAGGGTCAGTGCGCGATGGCTCCGTCGGCCCCGGCGCCGGTCATGGACCGGACCTCCATCTCGGCGGCCTTGCCCAGGTCCGGCACCTCGTTGCTGGTGACGGTGCCCAGCCACCCGGCGAAGAACGCCAGGGGGACTGAGACGAGCGCCGGGTTGTCGTAGGGGAACCAGGCGAAGTGCGCGGTCGGGAACATCGCGGTGGGCACGTCTTTGCCCGGGAACGACGACACGGCCGGGGAGAAGACGATCAGGCCGATGGCGCTGATCAGGCCGGTGTAGATCGACCACAGCGACCCGCGCGTGTTGAACCGCTTCCAGTACAGCGAGTACAGGATCGACGGCAGGTTCGCGGACGCCGCCACGGCGAACGCCAGCGCGACGAGGAACGCGATGTTCATGCTCTTGGCGAAGATGCCGCCGAAGATCGCCAGCGCGCCGATCACGAGCACCGTGGCCCGGGCCACCTTGACCTCCTGGGCCGGGTCGGCCTGGCCGTCCTTGAGCACGGAGTTGTAGATGTCGTGCGCGAAGGACGCCGAGCTGGTGATCGTCAGGCCGGCGACCACCGCGAGGATCGTCGCGAATGCGACGCCCGCGATGACGGCGAGCAGGATCGTGCCGGCCATGCCGCCGCCGGGCAGGAAGTACGCCAGCGCCGGGGCGGCCGCGTTGGCCTTGCCGGGCATGTTGCTGATGGCGGCCTGGCCGCCCGGGATGAGCGCCGCGGCGCCGTAGCCCAGCACCAGCGTGAACAGGTAGAACGCGCCGATGAGGCCGATGGCCCAGGTGACCGACTTGCGGGCCTCCTTGGCGGTCGGCACGGTGTAGAAGCGCATCAGCACGTGCGGCAGGCCCGCGGTGCCCAGCACGAGGGCGATCGACAGCGAGATGAAGCCGATCGGGTCCTTGTACTTGTCGCCGGGCACCAGCATGCTCGGCTTGTTGTTGACCCGGACCGCCTCGCCCATGATCGCGTCGAGGCTGAACCCGAAGAGGGCCAGCACCCAGACCGTCATGACCCCGGCGCCCGCGATCAGCAGGACCGCCTTGATCATCTGCACCCAGGTGGTGCCCTTCATGCCGCCGATCAACACGTACAGGATCATCAGCACGCCCACGATGACGATGACGATGTTCTGCGCCAGCTCGCCTGACAGGCCGAGCAGCAGCGACACCAGGCCGCCCGCGCCCGCCATCTGAGCCAGCAGGTAGAAGAAGGAGATGGCCAGCGTCGAGAACGCGGCGGCCAGGCGCACCGGCTTCTGGTTCATCCGGAAGCTCAGCACGTCGGCCATCGTGTACTTGCCCGTGTTGCGCAGTGGCTCGGCGACGAGCAGCAGCGCGACCAGCCAGGCGACGAGGAAGCCGATCGAGTAGAGCAGCCCGTCGTAGCCGTTGAACGCGATCGCGCCGGCGATGCCGAGGAAGGACGCCGCGGACAGGTAGTCGCCGGCGATGGCGAACCCGTTCTGGGTGCCCGAGAACGAGGCCCCGCCGGTGTAGAAGGAACTCGCCGCCTTGCTCTGGTTCGCGGTCACGCGGATCACGATGGTCAGCGTCACGACGACGAACAGCGCGAAGATGACGATGTTGAGGATGGGGTTGCCGAGCTGCGTCATCGGGCGTCTCCTTCCAGCTTGGCCCGGATCTTGCCGGCGATGGGGTCGAGCTTGGCGTTGGCGTGGCGGATGTACAGCCACGTGATCAGGAACGTGGTCACGAACTGGAGCAGGCCCAGGAAGTGGCCCACGTTGAAGTACACCCCGAACATCGGCGTGGACATGAACTGCTTGGCGTACACCGAGAGCAGCACGTAGCCGAAGTACCAGGCCAGGAAGGCCGCGGTCATCGGGAAGGCGAAGCCGCGGAACGTCTTCCTCAGTTCACCGAACTCAGCCGAGTTCTGCACCTCGATGAAGGCTTCCGCCGAGATCTTGGGCTTGTCCGGGCCCGTGGCGGAGAGCTCGGGGAGCGGGTTGTGGTGCTTGGGCAGATGGGCTTCCGGGTCGTTCGGGAGCCCCTCGTGCTTCGACGCATCCGGAGTCGACATTGAACCTCCATCGGTTTACGCGCCATGGTTTGGCAGGCGCACCATAACCGGCTGACGGGGGGCCCCGCCAGGCGCGCGCCGATGAGGACCGAGAATCGTTGTGAAGTCGTGTCTTTTCTCGACGTCGAGAATTAGTTCATCAAACTAACCCGGTTGGCTACGGCGTCCGCTTCGGCATCCGTCCTGCCGCGCCGGACGCGGGCCGTCCGCTCACTGGAAGATCACGGTGCGGGTTTCGTCGGTGAACACCCGGTGCTCGGCGACGAGCCGGACGGCCTCGGCGAGCGTCCGCGACTCCTGGTCGCGCCCGATGGCGGCCAGCTCGGCGACCGACTTGGTGTGGTCGACCCGGGTGACGTTCTGCTCGATGATCGGGCCCTCGTCCAGGTCGGCGGTGACGAAGTGGGCGGTGGCCCCGATCAGCTTGACCCCGCGGGTGTGCGCCTGCCGGTAGGGGTCGGCGCCCTTGAAGCCCGGCAGGAACGAGTGGTGGATGTTGATGGCGCGTCCGGCCAGCGCCGCGCACAGCCCCGGCGAGAGCACCTGCATGAACCGGGCCAGCACGACCAGCTCGACCTGCTCGGCCTCCACCACGGCCAGCAGGGCCCGCTCGAAGTCGGCCTTGGTCTCGGGCAGCACGACGTGCTCGTCGAACGGCACCCCGTAGAACGCCGCCAGCGAGGCCAGATCGGGGTGGTTGGCCATGATGCGCGTGATCGAGACGGGCAGCTGGCCCGCCCGCTGCCGATACAGCAGGTCGTTGAGGCAGTGTCCGGCCCGGGACGCCAGCACGAGCGTGCGCCGCGGCCGTCCCACGAAGTCGAGGTGCCAGGTGGCGTTGAGGTACGCAGCCAGCGGGCGCACGGACTCCTCGAACGAGCTGCGCTCGAACCCCGACTGCACCTGCACGCGCATGAAGAACCGGCCCGAGTCGATCGAGCTGAACTGCTGCAGCTCGGTGATGTTCCCCTGCGCGGATGCGATCGCGCCGGTGACCGCGTGCACGATGCCGGGACGGTCGGGGCAGGCCAGGGTGAGCACCCAGTGCGACGAGTCGATCACGGGGCCGCACTCTACGCCCCGGACGCTTCTAGGCCCGCGGCGTCCAGCGCCTTCACCGCGGCGATGCGTCCGGCCTCGATCAGTTCGGTGGCCCGGTGGAAGTCGAACGTGGACGCCACGTCCAGCGGCAGCTCCACCAGCACGTCCGGCGGACTCGCCGCCATGCGGAACCTCGTGATCATCGCCTCGGCGGTCTCCAGCGACAGGGACACCACGTCCGTCGTCCTCAGCCCGCGGGGCAACTCGCCGAAGTCGAAGTCGCCCGAACCGGGCAGGGGGGCCGCGTCGGACGCCGCCCCGGACGCCGCCGCGAGGGACGCCTGCGCGCCGGGATCCCCGGGGAACCGTTGCGCCCACCAATCCCTCAGCCCGCGGACGACGTCGGATTCCAGCACGCCGCGGCGCAGCCGGTCCAGGTCGACGAGCAGCCCCTCGGCGTCCGCGGTCTCGGTGACGGGCTGGCGGCTGGTGTCGGACGTGCGGCGTCCGGACAGGCTCACGGCCACGGTGACGTCCGCGGTCGTCCCGGTCAGGGGGTCGACGGGCACGGGGTTGAGCAGCCCCCCGTCGGCCAGCAGCCGCCCCTGCACGACGACGGGGGTGAACACGCTCGGGATGCCGATGGACGCGCGCATGGCCGTGGCCAGCGAGCCGCGCTGGAACCAGACCTCCCGGGCGGCGGTGAGGTCGGTGGCCACGGCGGTGAAGGGGATCGGCAGCTCCTCGATGCGCGCGCCCTCCAGCATGGCGGCGACACGGTCCATCACGCGGCGGCCCCAGAACACGCCGGGGCCGGTGAACGCCGGATCCAGCAGCAGCCAGACGTCGCGCTGGGTCAGCGTGCACACCCACTCGGTGTACACCTCCAGGCGTCCGGCCGCCTCCAGCCCGCCGACGACGGCCCCCATGGACGACCCGGCGACCGCGACGATCTCGTGGCCCCGCGCGTGCAACTCCTGCACGACGCCGATGTGGGCATAGCCCCGGGCGCCGCCCGAACCCAGGGCGAGGGCGATCCGCATGCCGCCCAGACTACGTCGGTGGCTGAGGCTAAGCTGACCAGCGCACCGCACGCCGACAGGGGAGTAGGGCCAGTGACAGCAGATCTCGTGGTGGTCGGATCAGGGCTCTTCGGGCTCACGATCGCCGAACGCGCGGCCAACGACCTCGGGCTGAGGGTGACGCTCATCGACCGGCGCCCGCACCTGGGCGGCAACGCCTACTCCGAGGCCGAGCCCACCACGGGCATCGAGGTGCACCGCTACGGCGCGCACCTGTTCCACACGAGCAACGAGCGGGTCTGGCAGTACGTCAACCGCTTCACGGCGTTCACCAACTACGTGCACAAGGTGTACACCTGCCACAACGGCGAGGTGTACCCGATGCCGGTCAACCTCGGCACGATCAACCAGTTCTTCCGGTCGGCGTACGGCCCCGGCGAGGCGCGGGCGCTGATCGCCGAGCAGGCCGCCGAGCTGGGCGGCCGCGAGCCGGCCAACTTCGTGGAGAAGGGCGTGTCCCTGATCGGGCGGCCCCTGTACGAGGCGTTCATCATGCATTACACGGCGAAGCAGTGGCAGACCGACCCCGCCGAGCTCGAGGCGTCCATCATCAGCCGGCTCCCGGTGCGCTACACCTACGACAACCGCTACTTCAACGACACCCACGAGGGCCTGCCCGTCGACGGCTACACGGCGTGGCTGGAGCGCATGGCCGACCACCCCCGCATCGACGTCCGGCTGGGCACCGACTTCTTCGACCCGGCCCAGGAGATCAACCGCGGCAACGTGGTCGGCAACGTGCCCGTCGTCTACACCGGCCCGGTCGACCGCTACTTCGACTACGCCGAGGGCGAGCTGGGCTGGCGCACCATCGATCTCGAGCAGGAGGTGCTCCCGATCGAGGACTTCCAGGGCACCTCCGTCATGAACTACCCCGACCCCGACGTGGCGTTCACTCGCATCCACGAGTTCCGGCACTTCCATCCCGAGCGGTCCTACACCACCGACGCCACCGTGATCATGCGCGAGTACAGCCGCTTCGCCGGGCGGGGCGACGAGCCGTATTACCCGATCAACACGGACGCCGACCGGGCGGGCCTGCTGCGCTACCGCGACCGCGCGGCCCGCGAGCCCGGCGTCCTGTTCGGCGGACGCCTGGGCACCTACAAGTACCTCGACATGCACATGGCCATCGGGGCGGCCCTGTCGATGTACGACAACAAGCTGCGTCCGCACTTCACCGAGGGCGCCCGCCTCGAGAGCGGGGGCGTCGACGCATGAGCGCCACCGAGGTGATCTGGCGGGTGGTGTTCCCCGAGGCCGACCGGCTCGACACGGCGTCCCTGTACGTGGACGTCCGGCGGCCGCGGCCCAACCCGTCCCAGGTCCCCGGCCGCGAGATCGAGCCGGAGCCGGGCGTCGACATCGCCGACGCCAGCGTGACGCACACCGACTGGTTCACGTCCCGCCGCTCGCTGCGGCTGCCGGCCGGGTCGCAGGTGTCCTTGGCGGCGTACATGAACGCGTTCCCGGCGGGCTACTGGCGCCGCTGGACGACGCTGCGTTCGGTCACGCTGCGCCTCGACCTGGAGGGCACGGGCATGGCCGTGCTGCAGCGCTCGACGCCGGCCGGGGCGATCCAACGCATCGAGAGCCGGGCGGTGTCGGGCCGGGAGACGGTCGAGTTCACGTTCGGGCTGCAGCGGTTCACCGACGGCGGCTGGCTGTGGTTCGACCTGGCCAGCGGCGCCGAGCCGCTGATTCTGCACCAGGCCGACTGGCTGGCGGAGCCACTCGACGGCGAGCCGGGCCGCGCCACGCTCGAGATCACCACGATGAACAAGCCCGACTACTGCATCGGCAACCTGGCCAACCTGGCCCGCTTCGGCGAGGTGCTCGAGCGGCTCGACGAGGTGCTCGTCGTCGACCAGGGCAACCAGCGGGTCGCAGACGCGCCGGGCTTCGCTGAGGTCGCGGCCGACCTGGACGGCAAGCTGCGCGTCATCCACCAAGCGAACCTGGGCGGGTCCGGAGGGTTCGCCCGCGGCATGTACGAGGCGGTCGAGAACGGCTCCACATGGGTGCTGCTGATGGACGACGACATCCGCATCGAGCCCGAAAGCCTGCTTCGGCTGATGAGCTTCGCCGACCGCTGTCCTACCGACACCCTTGTCGGCGCGCACATGTTCGACCTCAACGCGCCCACCGTGCTGCACGCGTGGGGTGAGGCCATCGACCGGTTCCGCTGGCACTACGCGGCCGCGCCCGGCGTCGAGCAGGGCGAGCTCGACTTCCGCACAGACACCCTGCGCAACACCCGCGCCATCCACCGGCGCATCGACGTCGACTACAACGGCTGGTGGATGGACCTGATCCCCACCAACGTGATCCGCCGCATCGGGCTGAGCCTGCCGATCTTCATCAAGTGGGACGACGCCGAGTACGGCGTCCGGGCCCAGGCTGCGGGCTACCCGACGGTGACGCTGCCCGGCGCGGCCGTCTGGCACGAGTCGTGGCTGGAGAAGGAGGACCTGATCGGCTGGCAGGCGTACTTCCACGCCCGCAACCGGCTGGTCACCGCGCTGCTCCACTCGACGCACGCCCGCGGCGGACGCATCCTGCTGGAGTCGTTCAACCTCAACGTCAAGCACCTGATGGCGATGGAGTACTACACCGAGGCCATCCGGTCGCTGGCGCTGGAGGACGTGCTGGCCGGCCCGGCCCGGCTGCCCGGGCTGCTGGCGTCCCGGCTGCTGGACGTGCGCGCGATGGCGTCCGGGTACAGCGACGCCCAGGCCAGCCCCGAGGCGTCCGCCTACCCCTCACCGCGGCCCCGGCGCATCCCGAGCTTCGGCAACCTGCCCGAGCACCCCCGCCAGCGCGAGCTGCTGCCCCTGACCGCCAAGGTGGCGTTCGCGCAGCTGTTCGGAAGCGAGGACGCCGAGGACGCCGCCACGCCGCAGGACCATTTGCCGCACTCGCGAAAGCAGTGGTGGCGGCTGTCCCGCTACGACACCGTCCTGGCCACCACGGCGGACGGCCTCGGCGTGCGGTGGTACCGGCGGCGTCCGGAGCTGTACCGGGCCGAGCTGGCGCGCACCGTGAAGCTGATCGGACGCCTCGCGCGCGGCTGGGACGAGCTGCGCGACTCCTACCGCGCGGCCATGCCTGAGCTGGTGTCGCTGAGCTCGTGGGCGAAGGTGTTCGCCGAACACACGGACTCCGAGCTTCGGCCATGACCTCCGGCGTCCTGGCGACCGGGCTGATCGCGCCGGGGCACGGGCGCGGGCTGCGCGACGTCTACCGCGACCGGTACCTGTTGCGCCTGATCGCCCGCAAGGAGATCCAGGTGCGCTACCGGGGCTCGGTGCTGGGCGTCCTGTGGAGCTACATCAAGCCGGCCACCCAGTTCGCCGTGTTCTACGTGGCCATGGGCATGTTCCTGGGCCTGAACCGCGGCATCGAGAACTACGCCGTCTACCTGTTCAGCGGCATCATCGCGATGAACTTCTTCAACGAGGCGTTCCGCAACGCCGCGACGTCCGTGGTCGACAACTACAACCTGATCAAGAAGATCTACCTCCCGCGCGAGCTGTTCCCGGTGTCGTCGCTGTGGGTGGCGTTCGCGCACTTCTTCCCGCAGGTGGCGGTGCTGCTCGCGGCCTGCCTGGTGGTGGGCTGGCGTCCCGACGCGGGGCAGGTGGCGTCGGTGCTGCTGGGCATCGTGATCATCGGGGTGTTCGCCCTCGGGGTCGGGCTCGCGTTCGCGACGGCGAACGTGTTCTTCCGTGACGCGGAGAACATCGTCGAGTTGCTGGTGATGGTGTCCACATGGGCCTCACCGGTGCTGTACCTGTGGACGATGGTGGCCCAGGCGCTCCCCGGCTGGTTGTTCGGCCTCTACCTGACCAACCCGCTGACGGTGGCCGTCGAGCTGTTCCACTACGGGTTCTGGGCGCCCACCCTGACGGGGTCCTCCCCCTGGACGCTGCCGCCGCAGTTCTTCGTCGTCTGGGCGCCGCTGGCCGTCGCTGTGTCCGTCGGATGCCTGGTCGCCGGCGACGCCGTGTTCCGGCGGTTCGAGGGCAACTTCGCGCAGGAGCTGTGATGAGCGAGCCCAGCCCCCAACAGCCCGCCGCGAGGCGTCCCGGCCAGGACGTCGTGGTCGCCGTCGACCGCGTCAGCAAGATCTTCGTGCTGCGGCACACCCGGTCGATGAAGGAGGCCATCGTCTGGCTGCTCAAGGGCCGCAAGGGCGACCTGACGGCGAAGTTCAAAGCGCTGGACGACGTGTCGCTGGAGGTCCGCGACGGCGAGACCGTGGCCCTGCTCGGCCTGAACGGGTCGGGCAAGTCGACCACGCTGAAGCTGATCTCGGGGGTGATGCGCCCGGACGCGGGCACGGTCGGCGTCCGGGGGCGGGTCGCCGGGCTCATCGAGGTCGGCGCCGGGTTCCACCTCGACCTGCCCGGGCGCGACAACGTGTACCTCAACGCGGCGATCCTGGGCATGAGCAAGGAGGAGATCGACGCACGTTTCGACGACATCATCGCCTTCTCCGAGATCGGCGAGTTCATCGACACCGAGGTGAAGTTCTACTCCTCCGGCATGTACCTGCGGCTGGCGTTCGCCGTGGCCGTCCACACCGACCCGGACGTGTTCCTCGTGGACGAGATCCTCGCCGTCGGCGACGAGCCGTTCCAGCGCAAGTGCATCGCGCGCATCAAGGAACTCGTTGCCCACGGCAAGACTCTGGTCGTGGTGTCGCACGACCTGGACCTCGTCCAGGGCATCTGCGAGCGTGGCGTCGTCATGGAGAAGGGCCGCAAGGTCTTCGACGGGCCCTGCCGCGAGGCGGTCACGTTCCTGCGGGCCCGCAACGCCTGATCGGGGCTCAGCGCTTCCACCAGCGGTACAGCGGACGCCGCACGAACGACGGCACCAGCCGCCAGCCCCCCCGGACCACCACATTGCGCACCCACTGCAGCGGGTTCGTGAACCCCAAGCCCAACAGCCGCCGCTGCAGCTCGAGCTCCGAGCGCAGCAGCGCCCGCCCGCCGCGGCGCTCGTAGGCGCCCGCCCCGACGCGGTACAGCACCAGCGGCTCGGCCACGTTCGCGACCCGCGCCCCGTTCGCGATCATGCGGACGAACAGCCAGTAGTCCTCGAGCTTGTCCAGGTGTTCGTACCCGCCGGCCTCGGCGACCGCCCGCTTGGAGTACACGACGGTCGGGTGGTTGAACGGGTCCGCGAACCGGGCCAGCCGGGCCAGCTCGAGCTGCCCGGTCGGCCACGTGCGCACGAGGCCGCGGTCGTGCTCGTCGGACGCGAACTCCGCCAGCGCGCTGCCGAGCAGGTCCAGCCCGCCCTCGACGAGCGGCAGCTGGGTGGCGAACCGGTGCGGCAGCGACACGTCGTCGGCGTCGGCGCGCGCCACCACGTCGTGGGCGCACGCGGCCAGCCCGGCCTCCAGCGCCCGCCCCAACCCGACGTTCTCGGCCAGTTCCACGATCCGGACGCCCACGCCGCCGGTCAGCTCCCCGGCGCGCAGCCGCTCCAGGACCGCGGCCACCCCCGGCCCGACCGGACCGTCGCGCACGATCACCAGCTCGGACGGCCGCAGCGTCTGGTCGGCCGTGACCGACTCGACGGCGCGCGCGAAGAACGCCGGGTCGTCGCCGGCGTACACGGGCAGCAGCACGCTGAACTCACTCATGGGCGGTCCCTGAGCCCGTCGAAGGGGTGCTCCGTCCGGTCCCTGAGCTTGTCGAAGGGCCGCGCCGGCGCTCCAGCGCCGCCACGTCGCCGGCCACGGGTGTGCCGGCGAACACCTCGGCGTTGGTCGCCGGCGGCCGCAGGCCGTCGCGCAGCCCCCGTGCGCCGTGCCCGAGCAGCGCCCGCCGGTCGCGGGACCGCGCCAGCGTCCGCCCCCAGCGCAGCACCGTCGACCCGGCGTACAGCACCCGCTCGAACGGCCCGAACGCGCGCGAGCGCGTGAACAGCCAGACCTTGTTGCGCACCTCGTTGTGGAACCGCGGCCCTGGGTCGGCGTCGCTGGCCCCGAACACCTTGGTCAGGTGGTGGACGCGGCTGGCCGGCACGTACAGGCCCACGCGCCGGCGCAAGAGCCGCGAGGTGTACTCGAAGTCGTCGTTCCACAGGAAGTACGCCGCGACCGGCAGCCCGTCGGCGCGCACGGCGTCCGCGTCCAGCAGGATCGACACGAAGGACGCCGACCGCACCGGCCGCGCGCCCACCGAGCCGGCCGCCCGCCGCGCGTCCGCGCGCACGCCGAACCGCGTCCGCGGCGTGTTCATCGGGTGCTCGGCGCCGTCGTGCCAGTCGGCGCGCGACGCCGCCACCGCCACCCGCCCCGGACCGGGGTAGCGGCCCTGGGCGTTCAGCAGCGCGGCCAGCGCGCCGGGCATGGGCACGGTGTCGTCGTCCATGATCCAGACCAGGTCGGCGCCGTGCCCGACGACGGCCCGCGCGATGCCCGCCGCGAACCCGCCCGCCCCACCGGTGTTGACCGGCATCGAGACGACCTCCGTCACCACGGGGTGCGCCGACGCCACCGCGGCCGAGTCGTCGGTGGAGGCGTTGTCGACCACCACGACGGCGTCCGGCGGGCGCTCCTGCGCCCCGAGTGCGTCCAGGTTTCGGGACAGCAGGTCGCGGCGGTTCCAGGCCACCACGACGGCGACGACGCGCTGCGCTGCCGGCTGCTGACCCATGAGCCTCACCCTAACCGAGCCGGAGCGGGGCGGGCGGGAAGCTCCGCCCCGGTAGGCTGGCCGGGTGAGTCCGACCGTGCAGAACATCCTGCTGATCTTGTTGTTCATCCTGATCGGCGGGGTGTTCGCGGCGGCCGAGATGGCGCTGGTGTCGCTGCGCGACAGCCAGGTGCGGGCCCTGTCTGCGCGCGGCAAACGGGGACAGACCGTGGCCCGGCTGGCCGGCGACCCGAACCGGTTCCTGTCCGCCGTCCAGATCGGCGTGACGCTGTCGGGCTTCCTGTCCGCGGCGTTCGGTGGCGCCACCCTCGCCAACGACCTGGCCCCGGTGCTCGCGGGCTGGGGCGTCCCGGCGGGGGCGGCCGGCCCGCTGGCCCTGGTCGTGGTGACGGTGATCATCTCCTACTTCTCGATCGTGCTGGGCGAGCTGACCGCCAAGCGCCTGGCGATGCAGCGGGCCGAGAGCTTCGCCCTGACCCTGGCGCCCCTGGTCAGCGTGATCGCCACGGTGACGCGTCCGATCATCTGGTTCCTCGGCGTCTCCACCAACGTGGCCGTCCGGGTGCTGGGCGGCGACCCGCGGGCGTCCAGGGAGGAGGTCACCGACGAGGAACTGCGGGCCATGGTCTCCAGTTCGGTGACCCTCGGCGACGAGGAGCGCCAGATCGTGGACGAGGTGTTCGCCGCCGGTCAGGTAACCCTCCGCGAGGCCATGCTGCCCCGCACCGAGGTCGACTTCCTGGACGGCGACCTCCCCGCTCACAAGGCCATTCGCGTGGTGGCCGAGGGCACGCACTCACGCTACCCGGTGGTGGGCCGCGACGTCGACGACGTGCTGGGGTTCCTGCACATGCGCGACCTGTTCGACCTCGACCCCGCCGAGCGCAACGCCCCGATCAGCCAGCTGGTGCGCCCGATCGGGTCGCTGCCGCAGACCGTCCGCATCCTGCGGGCCCTGTCGACGATGCAGGCCAACAACGACCACCTCGTCATCGTCCGAGACGAGTACGGCGGCACGGCCGGCATCGTCACGATCGAGGACCTGGTCGAGGAGTTGATCGGCGACATCACCGACGAGTTCGACGCCGAAACCCCCGAGGGTGGCGACGGGTCCACCGACGAGCTCGACGGCCTGACCACGCTGGAGGAGTTCGCCGAGCGCTACCTGTTCAGCCTCCCGCAGGGCCCCTACGACACCGTGGCGGGGTACATGATGGCCGAGCTGGGCCGGCTGCCCGAGACCGGCGACGCGATCACCCGCCCGCTCGCGCCCGTCGGCGTCGACGACGGCACGCCCATGCTGTTCGAGCTGACGGTGACAGAGCTGGACGGACGCCGCGCCTCCCGCCTGCGCCTCGTCCGGCTCGGCGCCCCGCCTGTTGCGGGTGCCGTGGAGTAGCCTTCCGCTCCAACGGGAGCGGAGACCACCATGCCCGGCGACGACGGCGCGAGGCTGCTCACCACCGACGCGGTGGGGGAGTTGCTGCGCGCTGCGGTCTCCCACGCCGGTGGCACCCTGGCCAGCTGGGCGCTCGACCACGTGGACGCCAACCCGCACCAGTCCACGACCGCCACGTACACCGCCGTCGTCGACTGGCCGTACGGACGCCGCGACGAACTCCTCGGCGTCAGCGCGCGCACCCACGGTCCGTCGGCGTCCGACGCCAAGGCCGAGATCTTCGCCGACGGCGACCGCGAAGTGGCCGTGTGGCTCTACCCGCACGACCCCGACCTGCCCGGTCTGGTCCGCGCCGCCTACCCGGAGTCGATGGCGGCGGTCCTGAACGCCTACAAGGCCGTCGCCGAACCGGTCGCCGCCACGGACCTGGAACTGGAGATGATCGCTTACCGGCCCCGGCGGCGGGCGGTGCTGCGGGTGGCGGTCGAGGGCGGTCCGGTCTTCTTCGTCAAGGTGCTGCGCGAGCGCGCGTTCGCCGACGTCACCACCCGGCACCGGCTGCTCCTGGACACCGGCGTCCCGGCCCCCGGCATCGCCGCGGCGACCTCCGATTTCCTGCTCGTGCTCCACGAACTGCCCGGACGGCCGTTGGCGACGGCCGTCTTCGACGCCGAGCCGCCGTGTTCGGCGTCCGACCTGATCGGCCTGCTGGACGCGCTGCCACCGTCCGTGGCCCGGCTGCCGCGGCGTCCGCCGTGGGCCGAATCGGTCGACCACTACTCCCGCATCGTCGCCAGCGCCGTGCCATCCCTGGCCGCCAAGCTGTCCTGGATCACCGACGAGGTCACCACCGGGCTGGTGGGGCTGCCGCCGGGTAACGAGCCGACCCACGGCGACTTCCACGAGGGGCAGGTGCACGTGGAGTCCGGCCGGGTGTCCGGCCTGCTGGACGTCGACACCGTGGGGCCCGGACGCCGCGCCGACGACCTCGCCTGCCTGATCGCGCACCTCTCCACGATCCAGCGGATGAACCCCACGCAGGAGGCGCGGGTGCACCGGCTGTTGCGCGACTGGGTGCCCGTGTTCGACCGTCGCGTCGATCCCGTCGAGTTGCGGCTGCGCGCGGCGGCGGTGATCATTTCGCTGGCCACGGGGCCGCACCGCAGCCAGGAGCCGCACTGGGAGCGGGAGACCGTGCGCATGGTCGAGTCCGCCGAGGCCCTCGTCCGGCAGGTGCGCTGAGCGTTCATCACGATGCGGTATCAACCCACGCGGGGGCCCGCCGGTGGTCTCGGTGGCGTCCTTCGCGCGTCTAGAATCCGCTGTGGCCGGGCCACGAGCCCAGCCCGCCAGACTCATGTTTGCCTAGGAGGCAAGATCCTGTGAAGAAGTCCCTGATTGGTTCCGGCCTGGCCCTTGCGGTCCTGCTGTCCGCCTGCGCCACGCCGCCCCCCGCGGCCACCGGCGGCGCGACCGCCTCGCCCGCGTCCACGTTCCTCGCCTGCATGGTGTCCGACGAGGGCGGCTTCGACGACAAGTCGTTCAACGAGACCTCGTACAAGGGCCTCATGGACGCGAAGTCGAAGCTCGGCGTCCAGACCAAGGAGCTGCAGAGCCAGACCACGGCCGACTACGCCAAGAACGTGCAGGCGATGGTCGACGCCAAGTGCAACATCATCGTCACCGTCGGCTTCGCGCTGGGCGACACCACGGCGGCGTCCGCCAAGGCCAACCCGACCATCAAGTACGCGATCGTCGACAACGCCTACGAGAAGCCCGAGGCCAACGTCAAGGGCCTCACGTTCGACACGGCCCAGCCCGCGTTCCTGGCCGGCTACCTCGCGGCGTCCATGAGCAAGACCGGCACGGTCGGCACCTACGGCGGCGCGCCCTACCCGACGGTCACCATCTTCATGGAGGGCTACGCCCAGGGCGTGAAGTACTACAACGAGAAGAAGGGCAAGGCCGTCAAGGTCGTCGGCTGGGATTCGGCGAAGAAGGACGGCACGTTCATCCCGGGCAACAAGTTCTCCGACGTGGCCGGCGGCAAGCAGCTGGCCCAGACCCTGATCGCCCAAGGCGCCGACATCATCCTGCCCGTGGCCGGCCCGGCGTCCGAGGGCGGCCTCCAGGCGGCCCAGGAGTCCGGAGGCAAGGTGCTGTCGATGTGGGTCGACTCCGACGGGGTGATCTCGATGGCCAAGTACAAGGCCGTCATCCCCACCTCGGTCGGCAAGGCCATGGACGTGGCCGTGTTCGACGCGATCAAGAACGCCAAGGAGAACACGTTCGACAACAAGGCCTACGTGGGCACGCTCGCCAACGGCGGCGTCTACCTGGCCCCGTTCCACGAGTTCGACTCGGTCGTCACGGCCGAGACCAAGGCCGAGCTCGCGAAGATCACGGCCGAGATCGCCGCGGGCACGATCAAGATCACCGTCTGACCGATCGGCTGTTTGAGAGATCACACCGCGCGGCGGGGGCGGGTCGTAGGGGCCCTGCTCCCCGCCGCGTGCCTGTGTCCGCCCGAGGCCGAGCCATGGAAGGATCGCGCTGTGGCTGACGAGAACACCGCCGGGCTGCGCCTGCACGGCATCACGAAGCGGTTCGGCACGTTCACCGCGGTCGATCACGTCGACCTCGACGTGCGCCCCGGGGAGATCCACTGCCTGCTGGGGGAGAACGGCGCGGGCAAGTCGACGCTCATGAACGTGCTGTACGGGCTGCTGCAACCCGACGACGGCGAGATCGTCGTCGACGGCACCGCCCAGCGGTTCGCCAACCCGCGCCAGGCGATGGCCTCGGGCATCGGCATGGTGCACCAGCACTTCATGCTGGTGGAGGTGTTCACCGTCGCCGAGAACCTCATGCTGGGCCGGGAGGGCGGCTTCGTCCTCGACAAGGAGACGGCGCGGCGGCGCGTGCGCGAGCTCGGCGCCCAGTACTCGATGCCCGTCGACCCGGACGCCGTAGTGGAGGACCTGCCGGTCGGCGTCCAGCAGCGCGTCGAGATCCTCAAGGCGCTGGCCAACGACGCGCAGGTCCTCGTGTTCGACGAGCCGACCGCGGTGCTCACCCCGCAGGAGATCGACGACCTCATGCGGGTGATGCAGTCGTTGCGCGACGAGGGCCGGGCCATCGTGTTCATCACCCACAAGCTGCGCGAGGTGCGCGCGATCGCCGACCGCATCACCGTGATGCGGCGCGGGCGCATCGTCGGCCAGGCCGAGCCGGGGACGTCCGAGGCCGACCTCGCCGAGTTGATGGTCGGGCGCGCCGTCGACCTGCGCGTCGACAAAGAGCCGGCCGCCACGGGGGCGGTTCGGCTGGCCGTCCGCGACCTGCGCGTCGCGAACGTGGCCGGCGGCATCGTCGTCGACGGGGTCAGCTTCGACGTGGCCGCGGGCGAGATCCTGTGCGTGGCCGGCGTCCAGGGCAACGGCCAATCCGAGCTGGCGGACGCCTTGCTGGGCAACCTCACCCCGCTGTCGGGGACGGTCAGCCTCGACGGCGTCGACATCAGCCGCGCCCACCCGCGCGCCACCATCGACGCGGGGATGGGCTTCGTGCCCGAGGACCGCGAGGCCGACGGCTTCGTCGGCTCCTTCACGATCGCCGAGAACCTCGTGCTGAACCGGTACGCCGCCGCCCCGTTCGCCAAGGGTCTCGTCCTCGACCTGGCCGCCGTCGAGGACAACGCCGAGCGACTCCGCCAGGAGTTCGACATCCGCGCCCAGTCGGTGCACGACCCGATCTCCAGCCTGTCCGGCGGCAACAAGCAGAAGGTGGTGCTGGCGCGCGAGCTCAGCCGCGACCTGTCGGTGCTGATCGCCAGCCAGCCGACCCGCGGCGTCGACGTCGGGGCCATCGAGTTCCTGCACAAGCGGCTCGTCGCCGAGCGTGACCAGGGCACGGCGGTGCTGCTGGTCTCGACCGAGCTGGACGAGGTCGAGGCGCTCGCCGACCGGGTGCTCGTGATGTACCGGGGCAGGGTCGTCGGCGTCGTCAGTCCCGACACCCCGCGCGACGTGATGGGGCTGATGATGGCCGGCGTGGGTCACGAGGAGGCGCTGCGGGCGGCGTCCGAGCCGGACGCCGCTGAGCCGGACGCCGCCGAGCCCGACGACGCGAAGGAGCAGGGTCATGGCTGAGGTGCGGGCTTCGTCGGCCTGGCGCGAACGCGGGCGCACGTGGGCGATCACGGCGGGATCGATCGTGCTGGCACTGCTCGTGGGCGCGGTGCTGATGATCGTGTCCGACCCCGACGTCATCACCCTGTACGCCTACCTGTTCACGGCCCCGGCGCTGCCGCTGGGCGCGTCGGTGGCCAAGGTGGGCGGCGCCTACTCCGCCCTGTTCCTGGGGGCCGTGGGCTCGCCGTCCGCCCTGGCCGCGACCTCGTGGCAGGCCGCGCCGCTGATCTGCGCGGGGCTCGGCGTGGGCCTGGCCTTCCGGGCCGGGCTCTTCAACATCGGCGCCCAGGGCCAGGCGATCTGGGGGGCCATCGCCGCGGCGTACGTCGGGTTCGCGTTCGCGCTGCCGCCGGTCGTCCACGTGGCGCTGGCGGTGCTGGCCGGCCTGGTGGCCGGTGCCCTGTGGGGCGGCCTCGTCGGCTTCCTGAAGGCGAAGACGGGCGCCCACGAGGTGATCGTCACGATCATGCTCAACTACGTGGCCGCCAGCGCGCTGGCGTGGCTGCTGCTGACTCCGGCGTTCCTGCGGCCCGGACGCATCGACCCGATCGCGCCGGTGATCAAGGACACCGCCGCGTTCACGATCATCTTCCAGCAGTTCCATGCCGGCTTCCTGGTGGCGCTGGTCGCCGCCGCCGGCACGTGGTGGCTGCTCGACCGCTCGACCATCGGGTTCGCCATCCGCGCGGTCGGCGCCAACCCGCATGCCGCTGGCACGGCCGGCATGAGCGTCGCGCGCACGACCATGATCACGATGGCGCTCTCGGGCCTGCTGTGCGGGCTGGCCGGCGTGCAGTACGCGCTCGGTCCGGGCGCCGACCGGGTCGCCACGCCGCTGTCGCTGGGGCTGGTCGGCACGGTGGGCTTCGACGCCATCACCGTGGCCCTGCTGGGGCGCAGCAAGCCGGTCGGCATCGTGTTCGCCGGGCTGCTGTTCGGCGGGCTGCACTCCGGCGGCCTGGCGATGCAGAGCGTGGCCGAGACGCCCCTGACCCTGTCGACGGTGCTCCAGGCGCTGATCGTGCTGTTCGTGGCCGCACCCGCTCTGGTGGGGGCGCTGATCCCACGGGTCAGGCCGCCGCGCACCGCGTCCCTGGTCGGAGGTGAGGCATGAGCGCCCACACTGCTGTCCCCCAGTCGCTGGTGCAGGCGATCCAGCTCGACTACTCCGAGTCCGCCGCCGGACGCCGGGCCCGGCTGTCCACGGGCGCGCTGCTCGTGATCCTGGGCGCCCTCATGGCCGTGCTGGGCGTCCGCACGCGCGGCGACGCCGCGTACGCGCTGTCGGACGCCTTCGCGGCGGTCAAGCTGCCCACCATCACGCTGCCCGGGCAGGCGACGGTGCTGTTCTGCGCGGCGATCACGCTGGCGGCGGGTGCGGGCTTCCTGTCCGGACGCCTCGTCGGCCGCGCCCGGACGGCCGCCGCCACGCTCGCCGGCATCGCGGTCGTGCTCGGCTTCGTCACCTGGGCGGCCGCCGGCAGCGCGTACCCGTTCCCCGTGGCCAACCAGCTGTCCGGCACGGTGGCCCTGGCCACGCCGCTGGTGTTCGGGGCGCTGGCGGGCGTCCTGTGCGAGAACTCCGGGGTGGTCAACGTGGCCATCGAGGGCCAGTTCCTCGTGGCCGCGTTCACCGCCGCCACCGTGGGCTCGATCACCGGGTCGATCCCGGTCGCGCTGCTCGCGGCGGTCGCCGCCGGCGTGGCCATGGGCGCTCTGCTCGCGGTCTTCGCGATCAAGTACCTCGTCGACCAGGTGGTGCTCGGCGTGGTGCTCAACCTGCTCGCCTCGGGCATCACCGGCTTCCTCTTCGACCAGCTGGTGCAGCCCAACAGCGCCGCGCTGAACCAGGCGCCGATCCTGTCGAGGATCTCGATCCCGGTGCTGTCGTCGATCCCGCTGCTGGGGCCGGTGCTGTTCAACCAGACGATCCTGGTCTACCTGGCCATCGTCTCGGTCGCGGGCGTCGCCTTCCTGCTCTACCGCACGCGGTGGGGGCTGCGCGTCCGGTCGGTGGGCGAACACCCCGAGGCGGCTGACACCGTCGGCATCAACGTCCGAGCGGTGCGCTGGCAGGCCGTCCTGGCGGGCGGGGTGTTCGCCGGGCTGGGCGGCGCGTTCTTCACCATCGGGTCCACGGGCGGGTTCATCAAGGACATCACCGTCGGCAACGGCTTCATCGCCCTGGCCGCCCTGATCATGGGCCGCTGGCACCCGGTGCGGGCCGCCCTGATGGCGGTCTTCTTCGGCTTCGTCACCCAGCTGGCCTCGCAGTTGCAGACGCTGAACACGCCGATGCCCAGCCAGTTCCTGCTCATGCTGCCGTACCTGGCCACGGTCATCGCCGTGGCCGGGCTCATCGGACGGACGCGGGCGCCCAAGGCCGACGGCGTCCCCTTCACGAAGTGAGCACTCCTGACTGGGACGCCCTCCGCGCCGCCGCGCACGCGGCGTCCGGTCGGGCGTACGCGCCCTACTCGCGCTACCCGGTGGGGGCGGCGGCGCTGGTGGACGACGGCCGTGTGGTCACCGGCTGCAACGTCGAAAACGCCGGCTACGGGGTGACGCTGTGCGCCGAGTGCGGGCTGGTCTCGGACCTCGTCAACGGCGGCGGCGGACGCCTCGTGGCGTTCACCTGCTGCGACGGGGCCGGCGAGCGCATCATGCCGTGCGGGCGCTGCCGTCAGCTGTTGTGGGAACACGGGGGAGCCGCGTTGCTGGTCGACACCCCAGAAGGCGTCCGCAGCATGGACGAGTTGTTGCCCCAGGCGTTCGGCCCGGACGACCTGCGCCGCGGCCCGCGGCGTCCTAGAACAGCTTGAACCCCAGCCCGTGGGCCACGATGCCGGCGATGCCGAGGCAGACGGCCCCGGCGACGACGGCGAACGCCGACCACCCGGCCACGCGGTGCCCAATCGCCCGCGTCCCGTCCGCGGTGGTGGCGAGGGAGAACTGCTGCACGCCGACCGAGAAGAGGGCCGGGAGCCCGGCGCCCAGCACGAGCCCCACCGCTAGGACCTTCCACACCGCGTCGAGGGCGGCCATCACCTGGTTCATCGCGCCACCACCTCGGCGGGGGGCAGGTGCACGGAGGCATCCCAGTCGTCGTTCACGTTGTGGTGTCCCACGGGGTGCAGCCGGGCGTGGACCCACATCCAGCCGGCGAACCCGGCCATGATCGCGAAGATCGCCAAGGGGCCCAGGTAGGGGCCGGCGGCGTGGCCGATCCACCACATCACGGCGCCGACCAGGCCTGCGCACGGCAGCGTGATCACCCAGGCCACGGCCATGCGCGCCGCCACGTTCCAGCGGACCTCGGCGCCCTTGCGGCCGAGCCCCGAGCCCAGGATCGAGCCCGTGGCCACGTGGGTCGTCGACAGCGCGAACCCGAGCTGCGAGCTCGACAGGATGACGGCCGCGGACGCCGCCTCAGCCGCCATGCCTTGGGGCGAGGAGATCTCCACGAGCCCCTTGCCCATGGTGCGGATGATGCGCCAGCCGCCCAGCCAGGTGCCCACCGCGATAGCCAGCGCGCACGCGACCTTGACCCAGAACGGGATCGAGTGGGTGTCCGTCCAGTGGCCCGACGCGATGAGCGCCAACGTGACCACGCCCATCGTCTTCTGCGCGTCGTTGGCGCCGTGGGCGAGCGAGACCAGGGACGCCGTCCCGACCTGCCCCCACCGGAAGCCGCGCTCCAGGTAGCGCTCGGCGACACCGCGGGAGATTCGGAACACCAGCCACGTGCCGACCATGGCGACCAGGGCCGCGATCGTCGGCGACGCCAGCCCCGGCAGGATGATCTTGCCGACCACCCCGTCCAGCTTGTCGCCGGTGCCGACCCACTTGACGCCGTCGACACCCAGGCCCGCGATGGTGGCGCCGATGAGGCCGCCGAACATCGCGTGCGAGGAACTCGACGGCAGCCCGCGGAGCCACGTCAGCAGGTTCCAGGTGATGGCCCCGGCCAGCCCCGCCAGCAGGATCAGCAGCAGGGGGTGCCCGCCGTTGACGAGCAGGTCGGCGCGCGGCGTCCCGTCGGGGTTCTGGATGCGGATGATCGCGTTGGTGACGGTGAGGGCGACCTCGACCGAGAGGAAGGCTCCGACCAGGTTCAGCACGGCGCACAGGGCGACGGCGAAGCGAGGGGAGAGCGCCTTGGTGGCAATGGAGGTGGCCATTGCGTTGGCCGTATCGTGGAAACCGTTGGTGAAGTCGAAGGCCAGTGCCGTCACGACGGCGAGCACCAGCAGGACCAGCTCGGGGGTCACGCTTTCCAGCGTAGAGGAAAGATGGCTCAGCGTTCATCTCGGGTTTCCTTTTGTCCACGGTTGCCGCCGACAGCAGCCCACGGGGGGTGACCGAGGGGGTGCCCTAGACTCGCCGCCATGACTTCTCGGATCCTCACCTGCGCGGCCTGGCCCTATGCCAACGGGCCGCGCCACATCGGGCACGTGTCCGGTTTCGCCGTGCCCGCGGACGTGTTCGCCCGCTACCAGCGCATGGCCGGCCGGGACGTCCTGATGGTGTCGGGGACCGACGAGCACGGCACCGCGATCCAGGTGAAGGCGGACGCCGAGGGGCTCACCGCCCGCGAAACGGCCGACAAGTACCACCAGGTGATCGTGGAGGACCTCCAGGGGCTGGGCCTGAGCTACGACCTGTACACGCGCACGACGACGCTGAACCACCGCGATGTCGTCCAGGAGTTGTTTCGGGCGCTGTACGACAACGGCTACGTCGTCGCCCACAAGCAGCTGGGCGCGCTGAGCCCGTCGACCGGGCGCACGCTCGCCGACCGCTACATCGAGGGCACCTGCCCGCTGTGCGGCTTCGACGGCGCCCGCGGCGACCAGTGCGACAACTGCGGCAACCAGCTCGACCCCGCCGACCTGATCAACCCGCGCAGCCGCATCGACGGCGAGGTGCCCGCGTTCGTCGAGACGGAGCACTTCTTCCTCGACCTGCCGGCGCTGGCGGACGCGCTGCAGCAGTGGCTGTCGACGCGCGACGACTGGCGTCCCAACGTGATCCGGTTCAGCCGCGAGTTCGCCAAGGACCTCAAGCCACGGGCCGTGACCCGCGACCTCGACTGGGGGGTGCCGATCCCCGTCGAGGGGTGGGCCGACGACCCGATGAAGCGCATCTACGTGTGGTTCGACGCCGTGACGGGCTACCTGTCGGCGTCCGTGGAGTGGGCCCGCCGCATCGGCGAGCCGGACGCGTGGCGCCGCTGGTGGAACGACGGGCAGGCAAGCTCCTACTACTTCATGGGCAAGGACAACATCACCTTCCACACGGTGATCTGGCCCGGCATGCTCACCGGCGCCAACGGCGGCGGCTCGCGCGGCGGCACCCCGTCGGCGTTCAGCCCGCTCGACCTGCCCACCGAGATCGTCAGCTCGGAGTTCCTGACCATGTCGGGGTCCAAGTTCTCCAGCTCGCGCAACAAGGTCATCTACGTGCGCGACTTCCTGGCCGAGTTCGGGCCGGACGCCCTGCGCTACTACATCGCCGTGGCGGGGCCCGAGAACCAGGACACCGACTTCACCTGGGACGAGTTCGTCCGCCGCGTGAACTTCGAGCTGGCCAACGAGTGGGGCAACCTCGTCAACCGCTCGGTGTCGATGGCGCACAAGAACGTCGGCGCGGTCCCGGCGGCGGGTCCGCTCACCGAGGCCGACAAGGCGCTCCTGGCGGCGTCCATCGAGGCTTTCGACACGGTCGGCGAACTGCTGGGGCGGGCCAAGTTCAAGGCCGCGATCGGCGAGGCGATGCGGGTCGTCGGCCTGGCCAACAAGTACCTGTCCGACTCCGAGCCCTGGAAGCTCAAGCACGACCCCGAGCGGCGCGACACGGTGCTGCACGTGGCGCTGCAGGTGGTGTCCGACTGCAACACGCTGCTGACCCCGTTCCTGCCGCACTCCGCCCAAAGGGTCTACGAGGCCCTCGGCGGCACCGGCGTGTGGGCGGCCCAGCCGCGCATCGAGACGGTGTCGGAGGAGGGCGGGCCCGATTATCTCGTCCTCATGGGCGACTACGTCAACCAGGCCGCGCGGTGGGCGTCCGTCCCGATCGTGGCCGGGACGCCGCTGGCCAAGCCCACGCCCATCTTCGCCAAGCTGGACGAGACCCTGGGTCAGACCGGGCCGTCCTGGGCGCCGGTCGTCGCGGGCTGAGGGTCGGCGCCGATGGCGTCCGGCTAGGGGTTTCGCGGCATCTCAGGCGACGGCGGGCTCGTCCTGTCGGCGCGCGTAGCGGCTGGCCAGCGCCGAGCAGGCCATCAACTGCGCCTGGTGGAAGAGGATCAGCGGCAGCATGAGCAGCCCGATCGGCTGGCCGGCGAACAGCACGGTGGCCATGGGCAGCCCGGTGGCCAGCGACTTCTTGGTGCCGCAGAACTGGATCGCGATGGCGTCCGCACGGCTGAACCCGAGCCTCCGCGCGGTCGCCCACGTCAGCCAGAGCATCAGCGCGAGCACCACGACGCATGCGGCGATCAGGATGGCCAGGTCCGCCCAGCCGACCAGCCCCCAGATTCCCTCGCGGACGCCCTGGCCGAACGCCGCGTACACCACCAGCACGATGGACGCCTGGTCGAACAGCTTCAGGCGTCGGTGCCGGGCGACGAAGTCGGCCGTCCAGCGCCGCGACAGCTGCCCGAGCACGAAGGGCAGCAGGATCTGCACGACGAGGTCGAGGATCGAGCCCAGCCCCACGGAGGCGTTGCCGGTGGTGTTCATCACCGCGATGGCCAGCAGGGGGGTCACGAACACGCCCAGCAGGTTGGACGCCGACGCGCTGACGATGGCGCCGGCCACGTTGCCGCGAGCGATCGAGGTGAAGTTGATCGAACTCTGCACCGTGGACGGGCACAAGGTGACGTACAGCAGGCCCGGGTAGATCGCCGAGGAGATCACGGCGGGGGAGAGTAGCCCGAGCGCCAGCCCGACGAGCGGGAACGCCAGATACGTGAACGCCAGGATCACCAGGTGGAGCCGCCAATGCTTGAGCCCCTGGAGCGCCTCGTCAGGGTGCAGGCGCGCCCCGTACAGGAAGAACAGGCAGAAGATGGCGACCTTCGTGGCCCACGACAGCACCCCGACGAACGCGCCCGTGGCCGGCCAGAAGGAGGCGACCACGGCCGCGGCGATGATCGCCGTCAGGAAGGGGTCGAGGCGGACTCCGGAGCGCTGGGCCACCCGGCCAGCCTAGTGGCGCCGCTGCTAGGGTGCCGCCCATGGTCGACGTGCTGGAGTTCGGGGCCTACGGGGAGGCCATCGGGAACGCGGGTTCGGTGGTCCGGTCGAACGCCGCCAGTGCGGGGCTGCGGGCGGGCGTCCCGACGTGTCCGGGTTGGTCCGTGGCCGACCTCGTCACGCACGTCGGCATGGTGCACCGGTGGGCGACCGCGATCGTGACGGCCGCCGAACCACGTCCGGACGCCGAGGTGCGGGGCGAGGCGACCGCCGCGGCCGACCTGCTGGAGTGGTTCGACGACGGCATGGTCGGCCTGCTCAACGCGCTGGCCCAGTCGCCGGCGGACCTCGACGTGCGCTTCTTCCTCCCCGACGCCCCCGCCCCGCGCCTCGCCTGGGCGCGCCGGCAGGCCCACGAGACCACGATCCACGGCGTGGACGCCATGGCCGCCCGGCTCGGACGCCCGCCCACCGGGGCCGAGGTGTGGATGACGCCCTCGCTGGCCGCCGATGGGCTCGACGAGTTGTTGACCGGGTTCGCGCCGCGCCGCCGGTACGCCCTCACCTCGGACAGAGTCGTCCGCGCGCTCGTCGCGCCCACGGACGCCGACCGGGCGTGGCTGGTCGAGACGTCGGCCGAGGGCACGCGCGCCACGCGGGTGGCGGGGCGGCGTCAGGGCGCCGACGCGACGGACGCCGACACGGTCGTGACGGGCACGGCCCGGCAGCTCTATCTGGCCTTGTGGAACAGGGGTAGCGAGGTCGAGGAATCCGGCGCGCCGGGCTGGCTGGCGGCGTGGGCAGCGCGCGTCAGGGTGTCGTGGACCTGATCGAGGTCACCGACGCCACCGATCCGCGGCTCGGCGACTACGTCGCGCTGCGTGACACGTCGCTGCGGCGCTCGCTGGAGTCCGAGCGCGGGCTGTTCATCGCGGAGGGGGAGAAGGTGATCCGCCGCGCGGTCGAAGCGGGGCATCGGCCGCGGTCGTTCCTGCTGGCGGAGCGGTGGCTCGGTGGCCTGGCCGACGTGCTGGCCGCGCACGCCGGCGTCCCGGTGTTCGTGGTGAGCGAGGCGCTGGCCGAGCAGGTGACCGGGTTCCACGTGCATCGGGGGGCGTTGGCGTCGCTGCACCGGGGCGCTCCGACGCCGATGGCCGAGCTGCTCGGGGCACGCCGGCTGGTGGTGGCCGAGGACATCGTGGACCACACCAACGTCGGCGCCCTGCTGCGCAGCGCCGCCGGGCTGGGCTGGGACGGCGTCCTGCTGTCGCCGCGGTGCGCAGACCCGCTGTACCGCCGCGCGATCAAGGTGAGCATGGGCACGGTGTTCACGCTGCCCTGGGCGAGAGTCGACGACTGGGGCGGTGCGCTGCCGACGCTGCGGGCGTCCGGGTTCAGCGTCGCCGCCCTGGCGCTCACCCCGGACGCCGTCGCGCTGGACGACTACGTGGCCGCCGGCGTCCCGGAGCGGCTGGCCGTGGTCGTGGGCACCGAGGGGGCCGGGCTGTCCGAGCGATGGCTGCATCAGGCGGACGCCGTCGTGTCGATCCCCATGCGCGCGGGCGTGGACTCGCTCAACGTGGCCGCCGCCACCGCGGTGGCGTGCTGGGCGCTGCGCTAGGGGGTGGCACGGCCGGGTGCGTCGGGAGTCCGGACGCCACCGCGTCAGTCGTCGGCGGTGACCTTCTTCGGGGTGACCGGCCAGTCGGGCGGGTAGAGGTGCGCGACGGCGTCCTTCTGCTGTTCCAGTTTGCGGAAGGCGCGGGCAGAAAGCCGGTCGCCGAACACGAGGCCGTTGAGGTGGTCGGTTTCGTGCTGCAGGCAGCGGGCCAGCAGGCCGGTGCCGTCCACGCGGATCGGCTCGCCCCACGGGTCCTGGCCGATGCAGGTGGCCTTCTCGCTACGGGCGAGCGTCTGGTAGCCGCCCGGGAACGACAGGCAGCCCTCGTCGGAGGAGTCCAGCGCGCGGGACTTGCCTGACGGCGTCGTCACGACGGGGTTGCAGATCGCGCCGTAGCGGACGACCTCGTCGTCGTCCGGACAGGCGTACACGAACACCGACACCGACCGGCCCACCTGCGTGGCGGCCAGGCCGACGCCGCTGGCGGCGCGCATCGTGGCGAACATGTCGCGGACCAGCGTGCGCAGGTCGTCGTCGAACGTCGTGATGGTGGCGGTGGGTTCGTGCATGACCGGCTCGCCCCATCGGGTGATCGGCAGCACCGTCCCGCCCGCCATGAGGTCCTCGATCGCCATCATGCACTCCCGTTCGCGTGGCTGGCCGCTGGGCAACCCCGCCATTCTGGCACGCTGGCCCCGTGGCGGAAGCACGGGAGGCAGGGCTCGGACCGGCGATCGAGGCTTGGTGCGACCACCTGCGCCTGGAGCGCAACCTGTCGCCGCACACCGTGCGCGCCTACCGCGGCGACGTCGAGGCCCTCGCAGCCCATCTGGCGGGGCGGGGCCTGTCGTCGTGGGCCGATGTCGACCATCGCCTGCTGCGGTCGTGGCTGGCAGACCAGCACCGCCGTGGCGCCGAGCGGTCCAGCGTGGCGCGGCGAGCCACGGCCGCGAGGGTGTTCCTGGCCTGGTCGGCCGAGCGTGGCCTCACGACCGGGGACCCGGCGCGCGCGCTGGTGTCGCCGCGGGCGGACCGGACGCTGCCGCCCACCTTGGACCGGGGCGTGACTGCGGCGCTGTTCGCCGTGCTGGAGAACCGGGTCGCCGCCGCCGACGAGCCCCGCGAGCACGCGCTGGCCCAGCGCGACCGGGCGGTGGTCGAGGTGCTGTACTCCTGCGGCATCCGCGTCGCCGAACTCTGCGGGCTGGACGCCGAAAGCGTCGACGCCGCCCGCGGCCTGCTCCGCGTGATTGGCAAGGGCGACAAGGAGCGGTCGGTGCCGCTCGGCGCCCCGGCCGTCCGCGCGCTGGATGACTGGCTGGCGGAGCGACCTTTGCTGGCCACCGCGGCGTCCGGGCCAGCGGTGTTCCTGGGGGCCAAGGGGGCGCGCATCGACCCGCGCGTCGTGCGCCGGGTCGTCCACGCCGCGCTGGACGCCGTCCCCGGCGCCCCCGACCTCGGACCGCACGGACTGCGCCACGCTATGGCCACCCACCTGCTCGAGGGAGGCGCCGACCTGCGCAGCGTGCAGGAGATCCTCGGCCACAGCTCGCTCGGCACCACGCAGATCTACACCCACGTCACCAACGAACGCCTACGCGACGCCTTCCGCCTCGCCCACCCCCGCGCCTGAGTTTGCCGGCAGCCGCCCCGCACGTCGGGCATCCCGCCTCCCGCCACGGGTCGACGCGCCCTCGCCACGTTCGCCCCGGTTGGCTGCGTAAGCGCCTGTTCGTCGGCCTGGCGCAAGCGTCGCTGGCTGGGGCCTCTGTGCGCGACACGCTCACGCCAGCCATGGCTCCGGGTCGACCTGGCGGCCGTCGGCCTTGACCGAGAAGTGCAGGTGGCAACCCGTCGACCAGCCGGTGCTGCCGACCGACCCGACCACCTGCCCGCGCGTCACGGTGGCGCCCACGCGCACGGAGTAGCCCTGGGCGTGCAGGTACACGGTCTGCAGATCCACGCCCCCGAGCGACCCGTGCGCGATCACCAGCCGCCAGCCGCCGGAGGCGTCGTAGGCGGCGTGCGTCACGACCCCATCGGCGGCGGCCCGGATCGGCGTGCCGCACGGCGCCGAGAGGTCGACGCCGGCGTGCAGGCGCCACTCGTGGAAGATCGGGTGGAACCGCATCCCGAACCGCGAGGTCACCGCGCCGTCCGCGGGGCGGGCCAGCACCCCCGAGCCCAACGCCCCGCCGCCGGCACCCAGCGCCGCCAGTGCGGCCGCCCGCTGCCGCGCCCGCTCGCGCACAGCGGCCGTCGCGTCGTCCGGCAGCAGCCGCACCTGGCCGGCGGTGACGAGCGACAAGGGGTCGAGGTACTCGTCCCCGCGCTTGAGCCCCCAGTGCAGGCAACTCGCCGCCGGGCAGGCGTGCCCGGCCACCAGCATGCCGACGACATCCCCCCGCCCGACCCGCGCGCCCACGGCCACGGACCCCTCGACCGGCTCCAGCGTCGAGCGCACGTCACCGTGGTCGATGACCACCACCGGCCTCCCCGCGACGACCCCCACGAAGCTGACCACCCCGTCAGCGGGGCTGCGCACGTCGGCGCCTGCCGGGGCCTCAAGGTCGACCCCGCGGTGCCCGGACCCCCAGCGGACCTCGGGCGGATCGAACCCCCGGACCACGGGCCCCGCCACGGGCAGCGACCCGTCCACCGCCCACGCGGGCGGCGTCCCCAGAACCAGGGCCGCGCACAGGCACGTCACCAACGACACCACCACCAGACCACGATGCATCGCTCCACCCATCAGGCCCGACCGTCCGGCCGCCGGCCCGCCCAGACATTAGGCATCGCCTGTCACCGGGCCGCCTCGACGAACCTTTCGCCTTTCCACAGCTGCTTCTCAGCCGCTTCGGGCCTTCTCGGACGGACAATGGCCCCATGACCCGCCGGGCGTCGTTGGCGCTCGCCGTGACCGCGTGTCTCGTCCTCGCAGCCACGGGCTGTGCCACGCCCGCAGCCCCGTCCGTCAGTCCCTCCACCCCGGTCACCGTCGCCCCGACCGAAACCTCGACCGCCCTCCCCAGCACCGCGCCGCCGTCCGACACCGCGCCGCCGGCGTCCGTCCCCACCAACACCGCGACGACGGCGCCGACGTCCGCCGCCACCTCGACGCGTCCCACCTCGACGCGCCCCACGACGTCCGTTCCCACGGCCACGAAGACCACGTCTAAGCCCGCGACGACGGCCGCGTGCAGCATCCCGGCCTCGCTGCGCGGCAAGGACCTCACGGCCATCCCCACCACCGCCAAGGTGATCGCCCTCACGTTCGACGGCGGCGGCGACAACTCCGGCACCCGAAAGATCCTCGACACGCTGGCCGCCAAGGGTGCGCCGGCCTCCTTCTTCCTGACCGGCCGTTACGCGCAGTCCTACCCGGCCAGCGCGCGCGAGATCGCCGGACGCTACCCGGTC
>WBZS01000317.1_pt1 | contig 72600 bp, 44 predicted proteins | sample 5204201 | NCBI WGS metagenome assembly WBZS01 (sample SAMN12344357, study PRJNA552823) | activated sludge metagenome | biome: Activated sludge suspended growth; feature: Nitrification reactor; material: Wastewater; isolation source: activated sludge from nitrification reactor of wastewater...
ATTACGAGATTTATATTTGTTTCAGTACTCATTTTTTTGACCTCAATGCAGCTATGGCTGCACCTGCGGAAAAAAAATAATTGCATGCTTCACAACTATTTTGTTGCATTTCCTCTCGTAACAAAGTCCAATGCGTAATTTGGGTTATATTCAGAACGCACTTCCTATTTCCAGTAAAAAACAATCTTTATTTCAATTTATATCTGCCTTTGTTTTTTATTTTAAGTGCATTACAGAAAATAACAGCTTGTACTATTCTCCAGCAATTTGATTTAAAATCTCATGTTAAAAGCCCCTATTTTTAATTTGGTGTACTGCGGCTTTGATTAAAAATCATATATGGCACTGTTGACCTTCAGCAATCTTTCTTTTTCTTTATAATCCGGCATGATTTGTTCAACTATTTGCCAGAACTTGTCAGAATGGTTCATTTCTATCAGGTGGGCAAGTTCATGAATTACAACGTAATCAATTACATTGTCAGGTGCAAAAAACAAACGTACGGAAAAGTTCAGGTTTTTCCCTGTAGAACAACTTCCCCAATTTGATTTATTATATTTTAACCGGACACTGCTGATGGTTTTCTTAAAATATTGGTTGTTAAAATAGGTGACTTTCCTGGTGATTTCGGGCAGAAAATATTTTTGTGAAAATTTAATAAGGAGGCTTTTAAGTAGTTTTTGCTGATCAAATCCTTGTTTATCGGGTATCTCTATATTTAGTACCCCTTCCTTTTGTAACCTGATGGAACCATTTTCCCGGCTTGTTTCTCTGATGTTGAGTAAAAAGCGTTGTCCGCCAATGGAAAAAATTTCACCATCCTTATAATGTTTCAGGCCCAGATATCTGTCAAGCACCTGCGGGCGGCTTACTTTTAGTTGCCGAAGCCAGTTTCTTGCCCATTCCACGTGTTGATCTACGTTGGTACGCGAAAAAAAGGCTTTGGGCACTCGTAAGATAACATGCGTACTTCCCAAAGCTACTCTTGCCCCGTTCCTTCGCTCCTCAATAATCCGAAGTGGAATTTTACTTCCTTCTATATCTAAGTAATAGGTCAATGCGTAAACATTGGTTTATGGTTTTTCAATTATTAAAAAAAGGCTTTAGCGGTGCCAAAAATCAGCCCTTCTTTTTTTCAAAAGACTGCATCACTTCGGTTAAAACCGCGATGCCTTCCAAAGACATTGCATTGTAGGCGGAAGCTCTAAAACCGCCAACAGACCGATGTCCTTCCAGTCCGTAACATCCTGCCTCCTTACAGTCGGCCAGGAATTCTTTTTCCAGCTCTTTATTATGCAGTAAAAAACAAATATTCATGAGCGAGCGGTCTTCGGGATTTGTCGGGGAGTTAAAAAGCGGATTTCTGTCTATTTCCTGATAAAGTACGCCGGCTTTTTTTTCGTTCAGTTTCTGAATTCCAGAAACGCCCCCGTTTTTTTTAATCCATCTTAATGTAAGCATAGAAACATAAACCGGAAACACTGGTGGTGTATTATACATAGACCCGGCATCTATGTGGTTTTCATAACGGAGCATGGCAGGGATCTTTCGATTTACTTTGCCTAAAGCAGATTTTCGGACCACTACGAGTGTGGTCCCGGCCGGACCCATGTTTTTTTGAGCACCAGCATAAATCAGATCAAACTTATTTATATCAATTTCTCTGCTGAATATATCTGATGACATATCACAAACTAATGGCACTGAAGTTTCAGGAAATGCCTTGTATTGTGTTCCGAAAATCGTGTTATTACTAGTGATATGCAAGTAACGGTAAGCAGGGTCAATATCATATCCTTTAGGAATATATGAATAATTGCTGTCTTTGGAAGAAGCAATGACATCGACCTGACCATAAAGTTTACCGTCCTGAATTGCTTTGGAAGCCCAGGTGCCGGTATCTGTATAAGCAGCTTTCATGGTCTCATCCAGAAGGTTCATGGGTGCCATGTAGAACTGTGAACTGGCTCCACCAGAAAGAAAAAGTACTTCGTGATCCTCCTTTATAAACAACAATTCTTTCACCAAAGCCACCGCTTCATCCATTACCGCAATAAACTCTTTGGTTCTGTGCGATATTTCAAGAATTGAAAATCCCATTCCGTTAAAGTCAATGACTGCCCTTGAAGCTTCTTCCATTACTTCGCGGGGCAGAATGGCCGGACCGGCGTAAAAATTGTATTTCATATAGGTTACTTTTTATTGTTGGACAAAGGTCATAAATTCCTGTCATATGGTAAGGTAACTCATGTAAAATGTTTCATTTAATTTAATAAATTTTAGAATTATATTGTATTATTTAAATAATTCCAAGTTTACCATAAAGGTAATGTCTATTAAAGATTGTGAATAAGACACTTTTTACATCAAATGATTAATTAGAAAACTTATTACGAAACTAACTTATTAAAAATAAGAAGCTTCTTTTATTTAGCTTCTTCTAGAAGCATTTTGCAGATCGTACAAAGTGATTTGACTTCACAAATTGCTTTTCTTTACAATGCGGGGTTTATAACGGATATGAGTCATTGGCATGGCACTCAAAAGCTCGTTCACCATTTAGGAGCTATGCTTTTTGGATGTAAACCGTGGAATTAATGCATTATAGTTTTTCATCAAAAAATTCTGACTTATTATCAGATTTTAATGACTAAGTGGAAGGATTTTCTTGAAATTTCTGCTAACAGGAATTTCTTTTCCGTTCACCAGTGTCAGTAAGTTCGTATCCCATGATTTAATATGATTTTGATTTACGATATAACTTCTGTGGCATTGAAGTATGTCGTCGTCTGGTAGGTTGGAATATAAAAGTTTCAATGACTGGCGAATGGTTATTACTTTCTGGTTTATCAGGACAATGTTTAAGTAAACATGCTCTGCTTCAATGTATAAGATATCATTTATTTTGACCCTGTGGTGTTTTTTGCCGTCAAAAAGTTCTATTTCCTTATTTGAATTAAATTTGGATTCGAATAATCGATAAGCAGCATTTACGGTGGTCCACAGAGACTCCTTTCTGATTGGTTTTGTAAGATAACCATAAGGATTGGTTTGCAATGCCTGGGCCATGGTTCTCTGATCATATTGTGAGGAGAGAAATATAACAGGGGTATTTTCATTTTGAGATTCCAAATATTTGGCAAAATCGATTCCGGATTTTTCTCCATACAATCTAATATCCAAAAGGATCAGATCAGGTTTATACAAATTAAACTCTTTGAGCGCTTCTTCATAAGATATGGCAATTTCCAAAACATTGTGTCCTGATTCAGCCAGGTATTCCCGGATCATTTCTGCAATCAGTATTTCATCTTCTACAACAAGGATATTCAAGTTCTTCATACTTTTGACACATGTTTTTCTGCAAAAACCATATTGAAGCACATACCGTTTTCATTGTAAATTTTACTTTCAGCCTGCAATTGTCTGACCATACTTCGGATTAGTTGTAAGCCCATTTTAGATTGACTGGTATTTAATTCGCTTTCAGGAATACCAGGGCCATTGTCATTGTATTTGAGTACAAATTTGTGCTCCAAAGGCTGAATTATAATTTGAATCTTTAATTTTTTATCGGGGCTCACTGCATATTTTAAGGAATTGCCGACTAGTTCTGAACATATAATGCCGATGGGCATAACGGTCTCCAGGTTCAACAATATATTTCCAGGATTTAAACTGACATCAAAATCTTTTTCCACTTCATTCAATTGGTGAAATTGTCCTACCAATTTTTCAATATAAGTTCCAATATCGATGTTTTCAAATTCTGCAGAACTGTACAGTTGTTCATGAATAAGTGCAATACTTCTCACTTTTGCAGAAACGTCTTCGAGATGTTGCTTAACCTCAGGGTATTTTACATCTCTGGCTTTGAGGGTAAGCATACTAATTACTAATTGCAGGTTATTTTTTACTCTGTGATGCACTTCCGATAAAAGTACATTCTGCTTATTCAATGATTCCTGCATTGCAAGATTGTTTTCATGAATAATTTTATTTTGAATCGATATCTGTCTGGTTTTTAATCTGTTTTTATATATTACCCACAATAAACTCAATAACAAAATACTCATTGCTCCAAGTCCTAACTTAAGGTAGTTGCTCTTTTGGCGTGCATTTTCGAGTTTATTTTTTTCCCTTTCTATGGCAAATTCAACAGCATTGGTTTCTATTTTTTGCTGATCTATATACCATTGTGATTTTGCATTGTAGTCTCTTTGCAATATTTGGTAAAAATTTACGGAATCCGGCATTTTATATTTTTCAAAATAGTTTTTTTTCAATTCAGAGATAGTGTACATGATAGTATTGAACTCCTCTTTTCTATAATAAATTAATTGAGCATTTTTTTGAGCACTATCAACATACTCCATCATGTTTTCATATTCATTTAATTGAAGTGTTCTTTTTGCAATGTTTAAATACATATAAGATGCTCCAAGATAATTTTTGTTTTTTGCAAACAGCTCTGCTGAAATTTTGTAATATTTAATGGAAGATTGTATATCCTGTTCCAAACTTGCCATAAGCAGATATCCATCGTATTGAGATCTGGGAACGCCAGCTTTTTCGCCTAAATCAACTGCTATTTTTGCATATACCCTAGCAGAATCTTTATTATCAAAGATTCGGTGATACGAAGCATATCGAACTGCAAAAACAGATTCTTCAGCCATCAAATGATACTTTTTAATGATTTCCAGTGCCAACTTCAGGTGTCGGAGGCAATCTTTGGGTCTTTTGATAAACTCATGACTTCTGGCAATGGCTAAATGTGTCTGTGCTACCAATGCCCATTTTTGATTCTTTTCTGCATCATTAATAATTGTATAATATTGACTCAGGGCATCTTCAAATTTCAAACTCAATTCTATCGCTTCAGCTTTATGAAATCTTATCCAAAGACTTATTTCGCAATCATTGGCTTTTCTGTCAGAAATAACCTGAAGTAGAGAATCAGCCAACAGATATGCCTCTTTGGGTGATTCCTGGATGATTAATGTTTGAAGTTGTTCAAAATAAGTTTGCAGTTCATTTTTCAAATCTTCACATTTCCCTGCATGCAAAGGTTGAAAATACATCATAAACCAATATAGAAGCCAATATCTGGCAATAATTAAGCCCCGGCTTTTATACATCTTTTAGCGCAAAACTAATGTTAAAAAAATTATTTCAGCTAAGGTATGTTTATATTTTTTAAATGTCAGCTATTCAATTAACTATGTTCTGTAATGTGGAATATTTGTTCTGAATGGTAATTAAACCCACATTCTAACCAAATTAAGTCCTCTTTATATTTCTTTATGTAAAAAGAGAATGCCATGGGTTGCCAGGGTATTTTATAAAAAATAGTCATCATTTATTACCATTCAGAACACGAGGTCGGCTGTTCAGAACATAACGCATACAGAATGGGTAATTCCCCAATTCCCTCCATTTACTTTACATCGTCAATTTTTTTAAACTTTTAAAATTATCTATTATGTTACGTTTTTACCTATTTTTATTATTCTTTATTTCTTTATCGATTCACTCTTTTTCACAAGGTTTCTATTTCGATAAGAGCTTTAATCAAAACATTGCTAATGATTGTCGCAACGGCGGTTCTGTAACTACAGCGTCACTTACAGTGTCTGGACTGGACAATCTGTCCAATGAACTAGAGTTATTATTCGCAGGAGCTGATATGACTATTACCCAAGCTTTTGATCTCAAGATCACCCTTATCTCACCACAAGGCACAAGAGCTACCTTTATAGATACGAGAGGGGGTTCGACACATCAAGTTACATTAGGAAAGTACAATTTGTTCCGAGTTCGTAATTGTAGTTGGTTTCCCCCTCATACAGCTCCGCAGATTATTCCCTGGCAAGCGGGTAAGTTATTTGTTAATCAACCCGTTACGGATTTTGGTATTTTCAGAGGTGAGGACCCAAATGGCGAATGGAAATTTGAATTCTGTACTTCCAATGCATCTCCAAACTTAAGCTTGGGATACCTCATGTTAGATTTTAGATCACTTAAGACGATCATCAGAGCTCCTGTCATCACTAAGAAACCAACGGATTGCCTGAGCGCTGATGGATCTATAAACTTTGATGTTGCTACCAAATGCGACCAAGGTGTGATAAATTACCAAATAGACAACGGCCCTCGTCTGACCAAACTATTACCCGTTGATTATAGAATAGGATTTACTGAAAGCATAACACTGAGCGCTACTGGACTGACATCTGGTGTCCATACGATCAAGGCTGCCTTGGGAGATCTAAATGGTGTCATCGATTTTAGTACGTATAACGAACGTGTTTTTACCTTAGATGCTGCAACAGCCAATAATGGTGATGTACAGGTATCGTGTGCTGGAGATTTTACGATAGGTACGGGTACGACTGGGCAAGTGGATGTAAAACTCCTCCCACCTACACACTGGGACAATTGTGGTTACCCGACATCGATCACAAAGATTACTGGTAAATTTCCTAGTGGCGATGTGAATGTTGATGTTGCTACACAAAGCTTAACCATCCAAGGTAATGGCACAGTAGAATTTATATGGGAAATCACCAATAGCAAAGGCCTGAAAAAAACGTGTTCAAGCTTTGTAAAAACGGTGCCTGGCAATGTTGCTGTTTTCACCGCCGATGTATGCAAGAATCCAGTCAAAGCCCCAAAATGTGGCACTGGAACACCGCTGTTTATTCCAATAAATATCAGCCAGCTACAAGACTTAGGTAATAAAAATACGCTAGATAAAGTAGAAATTACCATGAAGTTTCCTGGCAAAATCACTGGGGAAGCTTATTTGACAGATCCTAAGGGGATAAGGTACGCACTATTTGACGCATCATCGTTCCCTACTTATAACAATTCTGGGTCTATAACTGTAGAGTTTACAGCAAGTACAGATCCGAATGTAAAAAGACATGACTCAGCCATACTTCCATCTGCTAACGATAAACTGAGGAAGTCTATCGTAGATCTCAATTTTTTGAATATTACCAAGGTGAAGCCTAACGGTACGTGGAATCTGGTAGTGTGTGGCGCAGATGCTTTTGATATCCAATGCTTTAAGTTGCATTTTAATGATGCATGTACAAAAGATCTAGAAGCACCTAGATTTACCCAATGCCCTAGTCACAGAGTAGTGACTCTAAATGCAAATAATACACTTACATTTCCCATAATCGACCCATTTTCTACTGATAACTGTAAGGTAAAAAGTCGTTTTCAAGAACTTTTCTATTCAGGAGGTGCAAAACTATCAAATGGAGATACCTATATCAAATATGAAAACATTGATGCCTACCAAGGCACCTCATATGATTATGATGTAGTGGGCAAAGGATTAATTACTATTAAATATACCACAATAGACGAGGCAAATAATGCTGGTTATTGCTATGTCTATGTAGTGGTGGTAGCGCCTAATGACTGTGCAAACGACCAAGTAAAACCAACTCTTGTAAATTGCGTACAAGATTTTGAAATAGTTGCATACCCCAATGGTCTGACGGATTATTGGACGACTGAACCTGATTATTATGATAATTGTGGTATAAAATCTGTGCAGTTAAACATTTCATACCTTAATGGCACTAAAAGCCCCAAAAATACTACTTTCGAAACCATCAATTCTATAACACCCAATACCGTATTCCATTATTTAGTAAGTGGCACTGGAACGGTGAAATTTGAATATTTGGTGACCGATCTCAAAGGTAATGTAGGCTCTTGCATCACAAATGTAACTGTAAAATCTCCAAACACACCGGGTTCCGATCCATGCACCACCTTCAACCCTAGCTTATCCGTAGCTGGAGGCAATTGTACCAATACGAGTATTTTGTCTGTGGATAATGCAGCCAATGCTGTAAAAGTGGATTGGAAAAACGGTAGTCAAATCGTACAATCAACCGTGGCAAGTGCAACTCCTGCTACTCAAGGATCGACGGCAGCTGGTACGGGTGTTGCTGGTAATAGTACGTCACAATTTGATGGCCCAGCTGGTTTGTTTATAGATAAGAAAGGTAATATGTATGTCTCAGACATATTTAATGATAGGGTCATGAAATTTGCACCTGGGGCCACAGTTGGCCAAATTGTAGCTGGCGGTAATGGAAAAGGAAATGCATTAAATCAATTTGATTCGCCAGCAGGCATCCATGTGGACAATGCAGAAAATCTTTATGTCGTAGATTTGGTAAATACTAGAGTGATGAGGTGGTCACCGGGAGCAAATGCTGGCGTTGTTGTAGCAGGAGGAAACGGTGTGGGAAATGCTCAGAATCAGTTGAATAATCCTATTGGAATTTCTGTGGATCCTCAAGGCAATGTTTTTGTAGGAGACGGCGGGAATTATAGAGTTCAAAAATGGACTCCAGGAGCAACAACAGGAATCACTGTGGCGGGGACAGGAGTGTCTGGTCAGAATGCTAATCAACTTGACTCAGCTAACTTTGTTATGGTCAATGACATAGGAGAAATTTTTGTCTTAGAAGGTCGGCAAGGTGTGGTCAAAAAGTTCCCAGCTAATTCCACAGCAGGGACGGCTAGTGTTATCGTAGCCAAAGATAAATTAGCTCCTAGAACTACATTTACTTACCTGTATCTTGATGCCGCTGGTAATATTTACTTTTCCAATTTCAGGGAGCATTATGTCAAAAAGTTTCCACCTAATGGCAATGAGAATACACCAGGCATTGTGGTGGCAGGAGGTAATGGGGCTGGTAATGGAGCCAATCAACTCAATGGTCCACGTGGCTTAGCAACGGATCCTTCGGGCAACCTATATGTTTCTGATAGAGAGAATCAGCGTGTGCAAAAGTGGAACCAAACTTATAGCGCACTCAACAATACGCTTAAACCTACTGCAGCTGGTACCTATACCGCTGAGGTCACTAGAATGGATGGTTGTAAGAAAACAACCAATAGCATTACTATTACAGAGTGTAATAACTCTAACTCACTTTTATTTTACATAGCTAATGGCTGTATCAATCCAGGCACTACTGGCAGCTTCCCAGTTACTGTCAATAATTTTAATGGCATAGGTGCCTTTAGTTTCGACCTTACTCTCCCCGCTAACTCCAATCTAAAATTTGAGAAGGTCGATAACTTAGGTATTACCAATATCAATTTTAATGTACTATCCAATGGTGATCTCCGCGTAGTATGGGATGAGCCTAACGGTAGTAATATCAATCTTGCCAGTGGTACCAGGATCTGTGATGTATTTATTTCTTCTACGGCAGCTTTTAATCAATTAGTCACTGTCAATTCCAAAGAAATCGTAGTTTTGAGTAATAGTGGTGTGAGCAGTGGAGTGGTATCAGCATTCACAGTGTGTGCTAGCGCTAAAACCAATGTGTCTGGGACAGTAAAAAATCCAATCGGAAAGGCAATTGCTAATGTAAATATGGGTGATTACAACCCAAGTGCGCAAGCGTTTGTCACAACAGTACAAACCAATGCCAATGGTGAGTATACTCTACAACAAGTGACACCTACCCACCAAATCACTGCTGGTAGGAATGATGATCCGACACTTGGAGTGAATATTGCAGACGTTGCAAGGATACGCCGACATTTCTTACAGACAGCACTACTAGACGCTGACTTTAAGAAGATGGCTGCAGATGTGGATATGAATGGTAAAATCGATGTCATCGATGTAGCAGCTACCAATAGGATCGTACTCAAGAAGATCGATAAATTTCCTAATAATGTCCCATCATGGAGATGTGTGCCCGCTGACCTAAACATTAGTGCTAATCCACTTGATGTGAATCATCCTTGGTGGATAGACCTAGCTAAGCCAGGATTAAACACTTCTAAACTCGATTTCATAGCCGTAAAAGTAGGTGATGTGGATCACTCTGCATCTATCACAGAAGAAGTGGTCTATAATAGATCTGCTCCTGTGCTTTTGACGATACCAGACACGATGATGGCAGCAAGTCAGAATATGGTAGTACCAGTATATATAGCAGGTGGTGACAAGATTTCTATTTTCTCAATGGACTTAACGTACGACACTTCAAAAGTAAAACTGACGAAAATAGAGTCAAGCATGATGCAAGGATTTGGCACAGGAAATTACAATGACACCGGATCAAAAGTTATAATTGCATGGGATCATCCGCAAGGAGGTGATTTTGTAGGCAACGGGACATTGATGAGGCTTACCTTTAGCAATAAAGTAACTACGGGTACTTCACCGCTTAATATGTCCAATATCAATGTATTTGATACTGATTTTAACCAGTACAATACAACGCAAAACGATGGATCGCTGACAATGGGTACTTCGGGAGTAGCGGATGGGCCGGGTCTGGAAAAACTTAAAGTGTATCCAAACCCATGGTCGGAAGTGATGAATGTCGAAGTGAGTTTGACCAAACCAGAAAAATTAAAGTTGGAGATTATGGATTCTGCCGGAAAGTTATTGAGAGTGTTGGAAACAGAAAGTGAATCGGGCCAACATTTAATTCAGATTAGAGATCTTGAATATAAGGGTGTATTGATTTTGAAAGCAAAAACAGGAAGTTTCACTAAGACATTTAAGGTTTTTAAAATTTAGAAACGTAGCATTTTTGCATATGATGGGAGCTGTACCTGGTGTACAGCTCCTGTTTTTATTCACATTTTAACTTTAAATCCGCTCCGAAAAGTCAAAAATAAAGAAATGTCACAAGGCCTCCAAGTCTATGACGTTCACAAAGTGTTGAATATCAACTGTTTAAAATTAATGATTCTTTGAATTTTTGTGCCTTTATGGCTAAATTATACTTTTCGGAGATGACTCAAACATGTATATTTCTCACTAAAAGATGATTCCATCTGTTTAAATTTTGTTTATCCAAATCCGGTGGGAAGATGTTTTGGTCAGATGGAACGCCTGATAATCAATCTCCTTTGTGTCCGTCAGCGGTTATGGTAGTTTCAATTGATGATTATGTAGGGGTCAAATATTAAAATAGGAGAGAGCTTATGGTTAATTTTTTTGTTCAGAATATATTTGATGTATTTCAGAACGTAACTTGTTATTTTTAGTGATCCTGTCACCTTTAAGTTTAACTTTATAACGAGAATATTTTTTTCTTAAATTTCTTAAAATTATCTAATGAAAATCAAAATCTTTTTACTGTTACTTCTCCTTCTATGTTTGCGACTTAGTATGTCTGCACAATTAGACTGCAATGGAGCCATTACTATAATCCCGGGTACAATATTCACTGGGACGACTGTTGGAGGTCAAAGCAAAGTGTCCACTTACAACAATGACTTATGGTGGCAGTTGACAGGTCCTGAAAAAGTACATATTCTTGATTGGCCAGGCGGTGTAGCAGAAATAAATCTTACCAATAAAGGTGCAAAACTTGATTTGATTCTCTTAAATTCTTGTGATGCAAATAATTTTAGAAATTCAGGGGGTGGAAACTCAGGCACAGTTGATTCAAAAATCAAAGAAAATCTCGCTCTGGGTAAATATTACATCGTTGTTGATGGGTGGCAACTTGCAGCAGGTAATTACACATTATCAGTTACACGCTTAATTGAAGAAACGATTTCCATTAACAATGTCGACCGAATTTTTCGCTTAGAGAATGGTAGTATTTATGAAATAATAAATGGAAATCTTAAGTTCATCACGAACAATGTGGTAAGCATGGAAAAAAATTGGGGATATGTAACTGATGTTAACACTGGTGATGGTAATGAGACCGAAATACTAGCTATAATGAAGATGGGGGAAACGAAGCCTAGAATTTTTTTAAATGAAAACTTTAAGACGGAATACCTTAAACAAAAACTCAGTTGTACACAAAAAAATCTATCTCTTTTTGGGGAGTTTGTGTTGGATGACAATCAACGAATTTTATCCAATTGTAATGTACTTAGATGTGAAAACGGATACACGCTGGCGCATCAAAGAGATGGTCAAATCAAACTTTACCAATCATCATCTGATAATACCTGGTTGGATATTGATCAAATAGTTACCATCAATGATGTTTCGTATTTTATAAAGAGTTCGGACAAAAGTGTTTGGGTTCTGGATCAAAATTCATCAGCCACTAAAATGATTGGGACCAATGCGAAACTATTGCAGGATAACGATAATCAATTGATCAAAATTGATCCGCAAGGTAAATATTCGAGATGGAATGGTCAGCAGTGGTTGGATCTGTCTCCTAATTATGTAGGAGTAAGTCCTGAAATGATAGACGAAGGATTTTGGTTTTTTATCCAGGCTAAACCACTTCTGGATCAAACAGGAAATGTTGCAATTGACCAAAAGATGGGCCTAACATTTGACCAGAATGGCTTACTTAAAATGGAACTGATTCCTGCGTCTGGGGACTGTGAGAGATTCCTTTGGAGAACAAAAAGTTTGGCAAGTGGAAAAAGACTTTTAATCAATAAAGCAAAGGGTGAAAGTATGCCGCTGTTGATGGACGCTAATGGAAGTCCAAGCTTTACTATAGGAAGTGGCGCTACTGAATGGATAATTAGTGTATCGGACAAAAATAAATATGGAACCAATGCTTATCAACTTTTTGGCTCAAATGCTTCCAAGGCACTTGCCTATGACAATGGAGTAGTCTCCAGTAGTCCACAGAATTCCAATAAAAGTCAAACTTGGGTATTTCAATTTAATCAGATGGTGAAGGATTATTTTTTGCCAATGCCGACAAAGACAATTCTAAAAACACATTTTACTGCAAATCCAAATATAAATGTGGACAATGATGCAGATGCCATCCTTAAAGACTATAATAAATTTTTGAAAGGAGATAATGATACGTACTACTTCAGTACAAATACTGGCAGTGACTGGGCATTGGTTAATTATTATTTTATCATAAATAACATATTAAATGCAACAGTTTCGCCTAAGCCTTCTGATCCAAATGTAGATCCAAATATTATAAAACCAATCTCAGTTCTTGCAGGAATAAGTATGATTCTCATCAATAAAAATGATCTTAGTTATAACGTCACTCAGCATTATTTTCCCCTATACCCTAATGATCCATTTACTGCTGAAAGAGTTAGAGGTTCTGGTTTTTATGCATGGGGCAAAAAGGCTATATTTCAATCAGAAGAGCTTACTTGTAAAACAGGAATTGTCAACCGGCCTTTGGACAAAACGTTTAGAAGATTTGATCATGGAGTCCACGAATATGCCCATGCCTTGCAAGATGCAGCTTTTACGAATTGGGATGCCATTCAGGATGCTAATAATATGTGTAATAGCGAGAAAGCATCGACATCTTCAGAGTGCGGATGCTATGATATACAATATTGGTTTAATAGCGTTGGGGGCTGGAATAGCTATCCTGGAACTAGAGCCCGGAATGCTACAATAGGAGTATTAATGGAAAAGTTCTTTAAAAAGGAAAACACATGGATGCCACCCAAAGATCTTAGAAAGGATGGCTATAATCCATCTGGACCTACTGCGCCTGACGTGCAACCTACAATAGCAATACCTGACACTATAGGACACATAGGCAAAGATATCGTGATTCCGGTATATTTGACAGGCGGCCATCCGGTGGGATTATTGCAAATGAGTATATCTTATGATGAAAGCCTGGTCACACTGGATACAATCACGTCGACTAAAATGAATGGTTTTAAATCTTCTAATTATAACATCACATCAGGCAAGGTAATAATAGCCTGGGATGATCCGGCACTTGAAAATTTTACAGCCAATGGAGTCCTGATGAATCTTTATTTTAAAAATAATGCAAATTCCGGTAAAACAAATGTAACAATAAGTGAAGTAACCATAGCAGACAATTCATTTAATACTTATGTGCCTGCTTTGGATCAAGGATCAATCGATCTTATTATATCAAGCTCAAGTGACACGGACTTAGGTTTGAGTTACAATGTATATCCAAATCCATATACAGATATGTTAAATATAGAAGTAGGTTTGAACTCTCCTGAAAAAATAAGAGTAACAATCACCGATATTACGGGCAGAACTTTAAAAACAGAAAATACAGATAAAATTTCTGATCAACATGTGTTTCAGGTCAAAGATATGGAATATAAAGGCGTTGTTTTCGTAAAAGTAGAGAGTAAAAACGTCATTAAAACCATTAAAGTCATCAGAATTTAAACTTGTAAAGATTTTTGTAAAGCAATAAGGAGCTGTCTTAAATGAGCAGCTCCTTTTTTGTTATACCCAATGTGGTTAATATCTTGGTTGTGAATGTCATCTGTGGAATTGGTTTTATTACGACTAGTAAAAAGTTTAGGTGACATTGGAATAGCCATCCTAATATCCTATTACTTTTGTATTTTTGATGAAGGCGACAGAATCTTGGTCACTCCTGGTTACTTCAAATAAGGAGTCACTTTAAACAAGATGAGTTTGAAATACAAAATAAAACAAAGTCGAAGGTTTTCCAAACGAGAGAGAGTAAATTCAAAGAATCTGTACCTCTTAATCTTAACCAATAAAGTCATTTATCATAAGTGAATACTTAATATTTAATGTAACATTGAAGTATTTTTAATTATATGTCTAGAAAACATATCAATACATATATAAATAATAATATGTGTTAATTTTCTAATTTTTTTTTAAAAATAATTTGTCAGTATGGGAATATTCCGCTTACCTTTGCGACCCCTAAAAGAAGGGAAAATAGAGATGAGGGGAGGAAAGAGAGGATGAGGATAAAAAAAACTTTTGATTTTTGAAGAAATATTTGGATAAGAGAAAAAGGGTAGTTATCTTTGCGGCCCGTTAAGAAAGTATTAACGGAGCGGTAGTAAGAAAAGAGATAAAATACGAGGAAACTTGTAAGAAATAAAGCGAGGATGCTGAAGGTGGAGATGTGGGGATATGAGGAGAGAATTTAGTATCTTTAAAGAAGTTCATTGACACGATTGGAGTAGTACTTAATATAGGAAATAGGTAGAAAGGTAAAAACCTTTTAAAAAAATTGAATAAGTAGCGATTTCTTTAGAAAAGAAAGAGCCAATAAGGATTATACTATGGAGAGTTTGATCCTGGCTCAGGATGAACGCTAGCGGGAGGCCTAATACATGCAAGTCGAGCGGTAGAGTACTTCGGTACTTGAGAGCGGCGCACGGGTGAGTAACGCGTACATGACCTGCCTTTAAGATCGGGATAGCCCTGGGAAACTGGGATTAATACCGGATGTGATAATAGAGATAATGATTTATTATTAAAGCTGAGGCGCTTAGAGATGGATGTGCGTCTGATTAGCTAGTTGGTAGGGTAACGGCCTACCAAGGCGACGATCAGTAGGGGGCGTGAGAGCGTGGCCCCCCACACGGGTACTGAGACACGGACCCGACTCCTACGGGAGGCAGCAGTAAGGAATATTGGTCAATGGACGGAAGTCTGAACCAGCCATCCCGCGTGCAGGATGAAGGTCCTATGGATTGTAAACTGCTTTTAGCAGAGACGAAACGCTTTCATTTATGAGAGTCTGACGGTATCTGCGGAATAAGCACCGGCTAACTCCGTGCCAGCAGCCGCGGTAATACGGAGGGTGCAAGCGTTATCCGGAATCACTGGGTTTAAAGGGTGCGTAGGCGGAATATTAAGTCAGTGGTGAAATCCTGTCGCTTAACGATAGAACCGCCATTGATACTGATATTCTTGAATTGGGTTGAGGTTAGCGGAATGTGACATGTAGCGGTGAAATGCATAGATATGTCATGGAACACCAATTGCGAAGGCAGCTAGCTGGGCCTTGATTGACGCTGAGGCACGAAAGCGTGGGTAGCGAACAGGATTAGATACCCTGGTAGTCCACGCCCTAAACGATGCTAACTCGATGTTTGGACGTAAGTTTGAGCATCCAAGGGAAACCGATAAGTTAGCCACCTGGGGAGTACGACCGCAAGGTTGAAACTCAAAGGAATTGACGGGGGTCCGCACAAGCGGTGGAGCATGTGGTTTAATTCGATGATACGCGAGGAACCTTACCTAGGCTAGAATGTGAGTGACGAATCCTGAAAGGGGTTTTTTCTTCGGAACACGAAACAAGGTGCTGCATGGTTGTCGTCAGCTCGTGCCGTGAGGTGTTGGGTTAAGTCCCGCAACGAGCGCAACCCCTATCGTTAGTTACCAGCACGTAGTGGTGGGGACTCTAGCGAGACTGCCGGCGTAAGCCGAGAGGAAGGTGGGGATGACGTCAAATCATCATGGCCTTTATGCCTAGGGCGACACACGTGCTACAATGGCCGGCACAGAGGGTAGCGAGACAGTGATGTGGAGCCAATCCCATAAAGCCGGTCCCAGTTCGGATTGGAGTCTGCAACCCGACTCCATGAAGGTGGAATCGCTAGTAATCGCGCATCAGCCATGGCGCGGTGAATACGTTCCCGGACCTTGTACACACCGCCCGTCAAGCCATGGAAGCTGGGGGTACCTAAAGATGGTGACTTTACGGGGAGCTATCTAAGGTAAAACCAGTAACTGGGGCTAAGTCGTAACAAGGTAGCCGTACCGGAAGGTGTGGCTGGAATACCTCCTTTTAAGAGAAAGAGGGGATGACCTGAAACTGAAGACCTATAAAGAGTATGCACTCCGCGTGTTAGTGGAAAAAGAAAAAAGAGAAAAGCCATTTAAAGGAATGGTTAAGAGAGTAGAAGTTGGGGAGCTCAGCTTTGTTGTAAAAGAAGCGAAGATGAGACGACTTGTATGAGAGATATGAGAGTCTCGTAGCTCAGCTGGTTAGAGCACTACACTGATAATGTAGGGGTCGGCGGTTCAAGTCCGCCCGAGACTACAGTAATTTAGAGAGGGATAGAGATTGCGAAGTCTGTAGAAGCTGGAAAGCGGAAAGGGGGTGAGCGAAGAGAGAAGAAGAATAAATTAGGACCGGGGGGATTAGCTCAGCTGGCTAGAGCGCTAGATTTGCATTCTAGAGGTCAAGGGTTCGACTCCCTTATCCTCCACAAGAAGAGAAAAGGGTTGGTGCCGAAGGGTACTGACGAAGATAAAAACGCTGAAAAGGGGAAGGTATGGTGAGGAGTGAAGAGAGGGGAAAAAAGCAACCGAAGTAAGTAAAAAGTTCTTTGACAAGATGGGAGAAAAAGAGAGAGTAGAAACACGAGAGAAGGAAAGAAAGGAGAAGAGAGTGCATATGTAAAGTATGTGCGAAAAATATTAAGAATAGGAAGCAAATAAGGGCGTATGGTGGATGCCTTGGCTCTCAGAGACGACGAAGGACGTGGTAAGCTGCGAAAAGCTATGGGGAGTTGCAAACGAGCGTTGATCCATAGATGTCCGAATGGGGGAACCCTGCACATTGAAGATGTGTAATCCCGCGAGGGAAGAAAACCCGGAGAACTGAAACATCTAAGTAACCGGAGGAAAAGAGAACAATAGTTATTCCGTGAGTAGTGGCGAGCGAAAACGGAAGAGCCCAAAAGCTGTATATAAAGGAGTGGAACGTATTTGGAAAATGCGACCGTAGGGGGTGATAGTCCCGTACACGAATGGTATATACAGGGATACATGAGTAAGGCGGAACCGGAGAAATTCTGTCTGAATATGCCAGCACCATCTGGTAAGGCTAAATACTACTGAGAGACCGATAGCGAACCAGTACTGTAAAGGAAAGGTGAAAAGAACCCTAAGAAAGGGAGTGAAAAGAACCTGAAACCATACGCTTACAAGCGGTCGGAGCCTGTTAAAGGGTGACGGCGTGCCTTTTGCATAATGAGCCTACGAGTTACTCCTCACTAGCGAGTTTAAGTACTTCAGGTACGGAGGCGCAGCGAAAGCGAGTCTGAATAGGGCTACGAGCTAGTGGGGGTAGACGCGAAACCTAGTGATCTACCCATGAGCAGGTTGAAGGTTGGATAGTCTCCAACTGGAGGACCGAACTGGTAAACGTTGAAAAGTTTTCGGATGACTTGTGGGTAGGGGTGAAAGGCCAATCAAACTGGGAGATAGCTCGTACTCCCCGAAATGCATTTAGGTGCAGCGTTGATAAGAGTGTCATGGAGGTAGAGCTACCGATAGGGCTAGGGGGCGTCACTGCCTACCAACCCCTGACGAACTCCGAATGCCATGACATTGCGTCAGCAGTGAGGCTATGGGTGCTAAGGTCCATAGCCGAGAGGGAAACAACCCAGACCAACAGCTAAGGTCCCAAAATACTATCTAAGTTGAACAAACGATGTGAGAATGCACAGACAGCTAGGATGTTGGCTTGGAAGCAGCCATTCATTTAAAGAGTGCGTAACAGCTCACTAGTCGAGCGTTCTTGCGCGGAAAATGATCGGGCATCAAGATAGTTACCGAAGCTTTGGATTGTAACGTAAGTTACGATGGTAGGGGAGCATTCTAAAAGGCGTAGAAGGTTGTCTGTGAGGATAGCTGGAGCATTTAGAAAAGAAAATGTAGGCATAAGTAACGATAAGGAAGGTGAGATCCCTTCCCGCCGTAAGACTAAGGTTTCCTAGATCTATGCTAATCAGATCAGGGTTAGTCGGGTCCTAAGGTGTAGCCGAGAGGCGAAGCCGATGGCAAACGGGTTAATATTCCCGTACCTGTGTATACTGCGATGGGGTGACGGAGAGGCGTAAGAACTGCCATCTGACGGAATAGATGGTTGAAGTGTGTAGGCTGTGAGAATGTAGGCAAATCCGCATTTGAGCTGAGGCACGATAGTACAGGGGTCTGCGTGCAGGCCTTTGATAATGTTCCCAAGCGAGCTTCCAAGAAAAACCTCTAAGCATCAGGTATATACAGCCCGTACCGTAAACCGACACAGGTAGTCGAGGAGAGTATCCTAAGGCGCTCGAGTGAATCATGGCTAAGGAATTAGGCAAAATGGCCTCGTAACTTCGGGAGAAGAGGCGCTCATAGCAATGTGAGCCGCAGTGAAAAGGCCCAGGCGACTGTTTAGCAAAAACACAGGACTCTGCGAAATCGTAAGATGAAGTATAGGGTCTGACACCTGCCCGGTGCTGGAAGGTTAAGGAAGGTGCTTAGCGCAAGCGAAGGTATTGACTGAAGCCCCAGTAAACGGCGGCCGTAACTATAACGGTCCTAAGGTAGCGAAATTCCTTGTCGGGTAAGTTCCGACCTGCACGAATGGTGTAACGATCTGGGCACTGTCTCAGCCATGAGCTCGGTGAAATTGAAGTATCGGTGAAGATGCCGGTTACCCGCAGTGGGACGAAAAGACCCCGTGCACCTTTACTATAGCTTCACATTGAGCTTGAGTATAAGATGTGTAGGATAGGTGGGAGACTAAGAAGTGGTCACGCTAGTGGCTGTGGAGTCGCCGTTGAAATACCACCCTTCTTATACTTAGGTTCTAACCGCGTTGAAGACGCGGGACATTGTGTGGTGGGTAGTTTGACTGGGGTGGTCGCCTCCAAAAGAGTAACGGAGGCTTGCAAAGGTTCCCTCAGCATGGTCGGTAATCATGCGTAGAGCGTATTAGTATAAGGGAGCTTGACTGGGAGACCGACGGGTCGATCAGGGACGAAAGTCGGCTAAAGTGATCCGGTGGTTCCGTATGGAAGGGCCATCGCTCAAAGGATAAAAGGTACGCCGGGGATAACAGGCTTATCTCCCCCAAGAGCTCACATCGACGGGGAGGTTTGGCACCTCGATGTCGGCTCGTCACATCCTGGGGCTGGAGAAGGTCCCAAGGGTTGGGCTGTTCGCCCATTAAAGTGGCACGCGAGCTGGGTTCAGAACGTCGCAAGACAGTTCGGTCTCTATCTACTGTGGGCGTAGGAATATTGAGAAGATCTGACACTAGTACGAGAGGACCGTGTTGGACAGACCTCTAGTGTACCAGTTATGCCGCCAGGTGTATCGCTGGGTAGCTATGTCTGGAACGGATAAGCGCTGAAAGCATCTAAGCGCGAAGCCAACTTCAAGATGAGTATTCCATTGTCTTCGGACTAAAAGGGTTGTTGTAGATGACGACGTTGATAGGCTACAGGTGGAAGTGCAGTGATGTATGGAGCCGAGTAGTACTAATTACCCGAATGCTTCCTTTTTTTTAAAAAGAGATAGCGCTTTGACTGGAAATCCGGAAAGTGTGTTTTGAACTTTTTCTCCCAATTGTCTTTGAAAGAACAAAAGAAACAGATGAAGATAGATCATAGTGGAACGTGATTTATTGAATAAAGATATAGGTGGTTATAGCGAGGGTGTTCCACCTCTTCCCATTCCGAACAGAGAAGTTAAGCCCCTCAGCGCCGATGGTACTGCGAAAGTGGGAGAGTAGGTCGCCGCCTTTTTTATGCGGGCCGTAGTCAGAAATGATTACGGCCCGCTCCTTTTTTATATGAATCGTTAAGCATTCCTTCAGTAGAATAAACCATAACATCAATAGTTTAAATTGTTGTTTGTTTACCCTAAAATAAAAAAGCACATTGTTTTATACAATGTGCTTCTTTATTTTGGAAATTTCTAAAAAGTAATTTGGATCTTTTTATAATTACTTTATACAATCATCATCACAGGATTTTCTAAAATGGTTTTTAAGGTTTGTAAAAACTGAGCCCCTTTAGCCCCATCAACGACGCGATGATCACAGGATAAAGTAACTTTCATCATATTTCCGATAGCAATAGTATCCTTTATAACAATTGGTTTTTTAATGATTGAGCCAACTGCAAGTATACATGCATCCGGGGGATTTATAATGGCAGTAAACTGCTCAATATCAAACATGCCCAGGTTTGATATGGTAAAAGTATTTCCCTGCATTTCTTGGGGAGTAAGTTTTTTTGATTTTGCTTTATTTGCCAACTCTTTTACCTCCTGATTGATGTAGCTCATAGATTTCATATCGGCATGGTTTACAACCGGGACGAGCAATCCATCCTCTACAGCTACTGCAACGCCAATATTAATGTCTTTATGATAGGTGATTTTATCTCCATACCAGGACGAATTGATATAAGGATGCTTTTTCAAAGAAGTAGCACAAGCCTTAATCACAAAATCATTAAATGAAATTTTAACAGGTGAATTTTCATTTATAGCTGTTCTGGCTGCCACTGCATTGTCCATATTTATTTCAATCGTCAGATAAAAGTGCGGAGCAGTAAATTTACTTTCACCTAATCTTCTTGCTATTGTTTTTCTCATTTGGGAAACCGGCACGTCACCATATGTAAATTCACTTTCGCTGGTATAGGTTACACTTGATCCTGTATTAATTTGTGGTGCCTTCTCCGGCTTGTTAATTATGAAGTTTTCAATATCTCTTTTTACTATTCTTCCCTGGTCGCCTGATCCCTGAATATCTTCTATCTGTATTCCTGACTGAATCGCAATTGTTTTTGCCAGAGGAGAAGCCTTTATTCTGCCGGATGATTTTTCTTCAATGACTACTTCTTTTGTTTCAGGTGTTGAAAAATCAGAAGCCGGAATTTCTGGTTTCACCTGAATCACATTTTGATTGGTATCAGGTACAGCATTGTTGGTTTTATTTTCATTGAGCAAGTGTTTATATTCTTCATCTGGCTTGCCAATAATAGCAATAATTCCATCCACGGATACAGGACCTGACGGTACCCCAATATATAGAAGTACTCCATTAAAATAACTTTCCAGTTCCATGGTGGCTTTATCTGTTTCAACTTCAGCTAAAATATCTCCTGATTTTACGGTATCACCTACCTTTTTTAGCCAGGCAACAATATTTCCTTCTTCCATTGTATCACTAAGCCTGGGCATTCTTATTATTTCAGCCATATTTTTTAATTTTTTTTAATTAAGGGTCAAATTTAAGGAATCATTTAATATTGACATACATTTCATGATACAAAACCAATGTTGCTACATTTAGTTCTAAATTTAAATTTTTCCCGATTAAATAAAATACTTACCATGCTATTTGAGTTAATAAATACGATTGTTATAACTTTGACTTTTTATACAGCGGTATGAAGGCATGTTTTAATATTTAGTAGAAAATCAGGAATCGAAACAAAAAAATGAAAAACCAGAGTGGTATCCATGTAGCTCACTGTGGCCGGTATAGGTGGAATAATATCAGAAAATAGAAATAAAATAATATTCAATCTGATGATCATTCAAAAACAGATCAGTAATATTAAAGAAATAGGTTTGAATTTTTGTTTTAATGTGTTTGAATAGGTTTATCATAATAACTTCTGCATTTAAATTGGAATAAAAAGAGTGGCGCTAATATCAAAGAATGTTATCCTGATTTGAAAACCTTTTTAAGTTATTTTTGTAAAATTTATAGTTAATTTATAGCTCCTGTTAATAGATAGTACCAAAATGTTCGAACTTAAAACAATTTTTGTTTTCCTGAAAAATTAATAATTCAAATGTATATAAAAGTATTTTATTTTATTCCCTTTTTAATTTGTGTTTATTCAGGTATTAATTCGCAGGATGTTGCCTTTAAGTATAATTTTGACGACTGCACTTATGAGGACTCAACTTCAGGTTTTCCTGGCTTAACCCCGGGAGGAAGTCCGCAATGTGTCTGTGGAATTGGCGGAAAAAGCATTTATTTAAATGGGGGCAATGACTTTTTGTCGGCAAGTAATCAGGCCAATAGTTTATTGTCAGAAGATTTTACACTCGATTTTTATTTCTGGCTGGAGGATTTACCTGGTGAAGTAGATATTTTAAGCCACCGAAATGGGTGTAACAGTTTAGATTCATTAATGGCCCTGTCATATTTTTCATCATCCGGCGAATTATTATTTGAAATAGCCAGTAACGTCAATAATTATCATTCAGTTAGAAAAAAACTTTCTACACAATCATGTTGGCATCGATTTACTTTGGTAAAATTTAAATTGGAGTATTTGGTTTATTTTGATAATGAGTTAGTTAAACGCATTATATCAAAAGAGAATATCGTTTTTTCCAGATTGGCTAAATTGGCCTTTTCTGACAGCCCCTGCAATACCAATAACAGAACTACAAGGTTTAAAGGCCATATTGATGAAATAACCCTTTACAAAAGGGCACTTTCTGATTTGGAAATTATTGATCTGTTTGATTATCCCGACAAAATAATTACACCAAATACAACAATTTTTAAAGGAGAATCAATCATCTTGGAAACAGGAAATACTTGTGCTGCTTTAATTTCCTGGACACCGGCTGCTTCACTGGATAATGCATCAGACCCCTCCCCGGTTGCAAATCCGGAAGAAAGTACCACCTATCAGGTTGTTTTTAATAATGGAGTATGCACAAGTATAGATACAGTTCGAATTTTTGTTGCCGATAAAGAGAAATTAGACTGTAAAAAGCTTTTACTCCCACGAGCTTTTACACCAAATAATGATGGTTTAAATGATCAGTTTGGTATCAGTAATATTTTTTTAATAGAAAAATTGGAATATTTTGAGGTATTCGATCGCTGGGGGTCAAAAGTCTGGGAAACTAATGATATAAATGAAAAGTGGGATGGTACAAAAAAGGGTCAACCTTTAAATGGAGGTATGTATTTGTATAAAATTAAATACGTGTGCAACTCCACCGAACAGATTAACATAGACAATTTTACCTTATTGCGGTAAGGTGTCTGTTGTAATATAAATATTTCAATATAATGTTTCTAAATAGTTGTCTTATTCAAGACAAAATTGAGTTAATTATTTGAATATTATTAAATTGAAGGTATATTTGGGGTTTACTAATTAATTACTAACTAATTTATTTTTATGAAACATTTTTTACCCTTTTTATTAATGATTATTACCTGTCTTAGCGCAAACGCGCAGATAGTTTCAGGAGATAAACTAACCGGCAATATTACCGGCACTGATATCAATGGAAACGCAGTAGACATATTTGCTGATTTAGATGCTGGAAGATCAGTAGTATTAGACGTTTTTGCTACATGGTGTGGCCCGTGCTGGAGTTATCATAACTCCGGTTACCTGAAGGAAATTAATAAACTTTTAGGACCGGATGGTACTAACCAGGTACGTGTTTATGGCATTGAAGGTGACGCGACAACTCCTTTAGGACACTTATATCAGGCAGTGACCGGAACCTCCAGTGTACCTTCTTCTTTAGGTGACTGGACAGAAGGTGTTGAGTACAGTATTATTAATAACCATAATTTTAATAATTTACTTAAGATAGCCTATTTCCCTACACTTTATGTTATCCGTCCTGACAGAACCGTTATGGAAATGGGTGATTTTAGATTTAATGGAGATATTTGGGCTAAAGCACTGATTCCATCTGTAGAAAAAGACTTGGCATTCAGTACTAAGCTTGACGACAGAACTTTTTGCTCAACGGCAATATTTAATCAAAAACCTAAGGTTATTAATATGGGAACTACACCAGTTGCCACTATTGATGCAGAACTATTGCTAAATGGTGTTTCTACATTGGTAAGTTTCAATAAAGCAATAGGTGTATTTCAGGAAGCAGAATTGAGTTTTGGTAACAAAACCTTAAGTGAATCAACGGACATTGAAATTAGAATTGATGAAGTAGATGGAGTTGCAGACCTGGAGGACAATATTAGCGTTTTAAAAGCAAGAATTTTTAAACCTAAAGTGGAAGAAAAAAGTTTAACAGTGAAGTTTACAACAGATTTTTATCCTGGTGAAACGAGCTGGACTTTAAAGGATAATAAAAACAGAACTTTAAAATCAGTAGCCTATACTCCTGGTAACGATGATCAGTTTGGAGGAGGCGGTGCAGATGCGAATACAGAATTTAGTTACGACATTCCAATTACGAATATTGATATCAATTGTTTGACTTTAACAATTACGGATTCATATGGAGACGGTATGACTGCGTTTAATTCCGCTCAGCACCCGGTTCCTGGTGTAGAATTTTATACTTCAGCAGGTGTATTGCTTAAAGGTAAAATTAATAATGAATATAACTTCGTGAGTGCAGCATCTGGTACACCTTCAACGGTAAAGGTATTCGCTTCGGCTAATATTACTTCATCTCTGGAAGATCAGGATTTTGTTCAAAATCTGAACGTATATCCTAACCCTGTTGCCGATGTTTTAAATATTGACATGTCTATCAGACCAGGTATAGATTATGAAGTGTTTATTACTGATATTATGGGTGCTAATGTTTCAAAAGTATCAAAAAATACCAACTTTTTAAATGTTTCTGAACTCACAAGTGGAATATATTTGCTTAATGTCAGAACAAAAGATGGTGTTTTTGCACATAAGTTTACAAAAATTTAATAGCTGAAGTAAATCGGGCTATATGTATTGATATAGCTGTTTTAGATTTGCTGCAGTGTTAAAGCCTTCGAAATAATTATAAAATTTCGAAGGCTTTTTTATTTCTGCTGGTGAAAAAAGTCTATTACACTTAATGGTTTTTATTTTAAATCAAAAAAAAATAATTTAGTATAAAATATTTATAAACTTTGTTTTTATTATGAACAGTGTTTATTAAATTTGCCCTGTATTGTAATTGTTAAGTAAATTGATGAATTTTGGGACTTGCAGAAAGAAAAGAAAGAGAAAAGTTGGAGTTAAAGGAATTGATTCTGGAAACTGCTAAAAAGATATTGCTAAAATATGGTCAGGAAGGGCTTTCAATCAGAAAAATTGCCACCAATATTGAATACAGCCCGGCAACCATTTATCTCTATTTTAAAGACAAGGATGAGATCCTGCATGAACTTATGGAAATGGGATTTATGCTCATGAATAAGTACATGCAGCACGCATACGCTGAACCGGATCCGGTAAAAAGAATTTATAGCATAGGTAATGCCTACATTAAATTTGGTTTGGAAAATAAGGATTGGTATGATTTAATGTTTAATTCAGAAAAGCCAATGAAACATATAGAAAAGTGTCGGGAAGATTGGGATGAAGGCATGGCTATGTTTGACTTTTTATCAAACACATGCCGCGAAGCAATCGAAAAACTGGGCATGAAACAAATGGAAGATCGAATTTTAGCTTTACAACTTTGGAGTTGTGTACATGGACTGGTAAATTTAGCACAATCAGAGCGACTGGAAATTGTAGAAAGAAATCAAACGTCATCCCTGATAGTTAAAACCCTGGATTCTATGCTTGTAAGTATTTTTAAGAAATAATTTTTTTAACTGATTATGAACACTGTTTATTTAAAAAACATGAGAAATGTGTATAAAGTATTTGCCATTTTAGTAGCCATATTTTTGTTGACCAATGCTGAAATCGCAGCACAGGATTTTAAGACCTTGGTGAACAAAGCCTGGGAAAATAATTTACTTCTAAAATCAGCTAATTCTAAGACGGAAAGCGCTTACCAGATGCTGAATGATGCAAAAGCACTGTATGGCCCGACACTTTCCTTTGGCGTTCAATATTCATTGGCTTCAGGAGGCAGAAGTATTCTTTTTCCGGTAGGAGATTTGCTTAATCCCGTTTATTCAACGCTCAATTCGTTAACATCAAGTAATGCATTTCCGCAGATTGAGAATGTGCAAACTCAATTTTTACCAAATAATTTTTACGATGCCAGATTTCGTATGTCACTCCCAATTTTTTACCCTGAACTAAGTATTAATAAGCAGCTCAAAGAGGAAGTGATTCAAATGAAAAAGCTGGAATACAATGCCATAAAACGAATGATCTGCAAAGAAGTGATGAACTCATATTTTCAACTTGAAGCCGCTAAAGACGCCATAGCAATTTTTAAATCTGCCGATACTTTGTTGAATGAGGCAAAAAGAACAACACAAAGCATGTTGAAAAATGGAATTGCATTACCTACAGCATTGTCAAGAATTGAAGATCAGATAGCCTCTTTAGAGGCACAGAAGATCGAAGCAGAAGCGAATTATCAAAACGCTTTTACCTACTATAAATTTATTACAGGAGAATCCGAACTTCCGGATCCAATCAAAATGCCGGAATTTCCAAAACCCGAAGAAGCTTCGGTCAGTGAAAGGGAAGAAATTACCCAGGTTTCTACGGGAATAAAAATGCAGAATTTGGCAATTTCAAAAGAAAATCAATTTTATACGCCTAAAGTTGGTCTTCAGGTTGACCTAGGCTCCCAGGCTTTTGATTTTAAATATAAACCATATGCTTTGCTGGGACTTAATTTTGAAGTTAACATATATGATAGTAAAAGACATCGGTATCGATCGGAGTCATTGAAAGCAGAAATGAATGCCTCTAATCACCAAAGCGATTATCTAAAGGATCAAATAGCTATGCAAATAGAAATTGCATTACAAAACCTGAATTCTACAATATTACAAGCTAAAACTTATGCGACCAGAATTGCGGTTGGAGAAAAAGCGTATCAGGAGGTATTTAGGAAGTACAGAGAAGGAAAGGCCAATTATCTTGAACTCATAGATGCACAAACCCAAACCACCCAAATAAAACTGCAGTATGCAATTGCTAAAAAAAATGCATGGATAAAATGGGCTGAATTTGTTTATGCATCAGCCGCTTTCCCCATAGATTAATCACATTTAAAATTGATAACTTTAAAATATTATAATGAAGCCCTTACATACTATTTTAGCATTTAGCATCATCAGTTTTATTTCATGCAAATCTGAAACTAAAATTGAAGAGCCCCAAAACATGGAAACTATTGATTTCAACTATGTAAAAACAGTTCCAATCGAACAAAACACAGAGGAGTCACAAATTAATACCATTGGCATTGTTTCGAGTGCCTCAGAAGCGAAACCTTCATTTAAAACGGGAGGCATAATTCATAAAACATATGTAAAAGAAAATGATTTTGTTCACAAAGGTCAATTATTAGCGACACTGGTAATGGATGAAATTTATGCTCAGGTAAGTCAGGCAGAAGAAGGATTAATTAAGGCAGAAAGAGATCTTCAACGGACCCGAAAGTTATTTTCAGATAGTGTTGCAACACTGGAACAATTGCAAAATGTCAATTCAGTGTACGAAATGGCTAAACAGTCAGTACAAATAGCTCGGTTTAACAGGACGTACAGTGAAGTGAGAGCGCCCATTTCGGGAAAAATTGTAAAACAACTCATGCGGACTGGCGAAGTTACCGGTCCTGGTAATCCCATTTATGCGATTATTGGAACCGAAAATAACGACTGGTTGATTAAGGCTGGACTGATCGACAGCGAATGGGCGAGAGTTAAACTGAATGACTCTGTCATTATAAAGTTGGATGCTTTTCCGGGTAAATCAGTGTATGGCTATGTTTCTAATAAATCTTCAGTCGGAGGAAATACCAGTGGAACATTTGATGTAGATATTAAATTTAAAGTCCCACCGGGCCCTTTGGCAGCAGGACTTGTGGCAAAGGTGAGTATTCTGTCTAAACAAGAGAACGCCGACAAAGTAATACCGGTAGAGGCACTGGTGCAACCTAATGGGAAAAGTGCATTTGTATTTACTGTTTCAAATGGAAAGGCAAAAAAGATCAGGGTTTCCATTGCAAAGTTAATAGGAGACAAAGTAGCCATTAATCAGGGCCTGGAAGGCACTACTGAGGTGATAACAATCGGTGCATTGTATCTTGAGGATGGAGATGTAATTAAAGTGCGTTAATTAAAATCGCTGCTTTATTTTTCTGCTTTAAGCATACGCATTGATAAATAATTAATTAATATGAAAATGGTCTTTCATGGGTTTTAACATGTTTTTTGTAAAAAACTGGCAGTTTACATTAATTGTGTTTATTGCCGTATTGGTATTGGGAATAAATGCATTATTGAATATGCCAAGAGGGGAAGATCCTCCATTTGGGGCCCCAATTTTCACCATTGTTGTCGCCTATCCGGGAACAAATCCCAAAGATATGGAAAAACTTATCGCTGATCCGATAGAGGAAGAGCTGTATCAACTGTCAGATGTAAAAAAGATTAATACGACTATTAAAGATGGTTTGGTAGTGATTCTTGCTGAATTTAACTTTGGGGTAGATGTCGAAGCGAAAAACAATGATGTCATCCGGGAAATTAATAAAATAAGGCCCGATCTTCCCGAGGATCTGAAATTACTTGAAGTTAAAAAGGCTTCAAGTAGTGACGTGGCAATTTTACAGACGGCATTGATTTCGGATACGGCTTCCATGCAGGTAATGAAATTTTATGGAGAACAATTAGAAAAAAGTATCGAAAGAATCAAAGAGGTTAAATGGGCAGAGCTACAGGCTACATCTGAAAGGCAAATAAATATTGAAATTGATCTCGAGAGAATGGCCGCTATGGACTTAGGCTTAAATCAGGTTTTAGGACTGATTCAGGCTAATAATATTAATATACCCGGAGGGGATATAGATCTCGGAAGAAGAAAATTTAATGTCAAAACCTCCTCAGAATATACAGATCTTGAAGATCTGAAAAATACTATTGTCCACGTCTCAAAAATGGGGAAAATAGTTAAGCTGGAGCAGATTGCTCTGGTTTTTTATAGTGAAAGCGAAAACGATCACATTGCAAGATACAACGGAAGAAGGGCAATCTGGGTAAACACTGCCATGAAAGATAAAGAAAATATAATTACAGTTCGTAAAAAATTGCAATCAGTTTTAGACGAGTTTAAAGCAACCTTGCCGGATGGAATTGAACTGGAACAGGCTTTTGATCAGGAATTAGGGGTCAGAAATAGACTTTCTGGTTTAGGTAGAGATTTTACAATTGCAATTTTTTTAGTGTTGCTTACCTTATTGCCACTCGGTTTTCGGGCATCCTTTGTTGTAATGATATCTATTCCGCTATCGTTAAGCATCGGATTATTTATGCTGGATATAATGGGATACACCCTGAACCAATTGAGTATTGTTGGAATGGTGATCTCACTGGGCTTATTGGTCGATGACAGCATTGTAGTTGTTGAGAATATTGAACGATACATGCGTAAGGGGATTTCAGCAAAAGAAGCAGCAGTTTCTGCCACTAACCATATCATGATGGCTATCCTTGGATGTACCGCCACATTATTACTGGCATTTTTACCCCTGGCAAATTTGCCTGAAGGTTCAGGCGACTTCATTAGATCATTACCTATGGCGGTGATGGTTACGGTGTTGGCCTCGTTGTTTGTATCGGTGACAATAATACCTTTTCTGTCTAGCATATTTCTGAAAGGTTACGAAACTAATGGACATACTGAGGGAAATAGCATTTATAGGGCTTTTAAAAAATATATAAACAGCCCTTATCAAAAATTATTGAAATATAGTATTCAACATCCTGCAAAGACACTTTTTATTGCCGGAATAATTTTTTGTTCATCACTGGCACTCATTCCGCTGCTTGGATTCAGCTTATTTCCTGAATCAGAAAAACCGATAATTACCGTGGATATCGAAACTGAACCTGGATCAAATCTGGAACATACCGATAAAACAATTAGAAAAATTGAACGTCATTTACTTCAATTTCCCGAAGTAGATCACATCAGCGCCAATGCAGGTAAAGGAAACCCACGTATTTATTACAACGAGTTTCAAAAACAAATTGCTTCCAATAGAGGGCAAATCATTGTTTACCTAAACCAGGACACCCGGGTTCCTGAAATTGTTTCTTTCGCTGATAAAATTAGAAAAGAATTGCAGGGATTTCCCGGGACAAGAATTGAAGTAAAACGTTTTCAGCAGGGACCACCGATCACTGCACCAATTGAAATGAGAATTATTGGACATAATCTTGATACATTAGAACAGCTGAGTAGTAAAGTAGAAAACCTGATTAAACAAAAAGAAGGTTCAATGTATGTACGAAATGATTTAAAATACAAAAGGTCAGATGTAATAGTAGATATTGATCATCAGAAAGCTGGTTTTTGGGGTTTGACAGGAGCAGAAATAGCCAAAACCGTTCGATTGGCAATCACGGGTATTGAAGTGAGCAATATAAAAAGTGAAAATGCAGACAAGTTTAAATTGATAGTAAGCCTTTCAAAAAACAGCATGGATGCACTGGAGACATTTAATAAAATAAATGTAACTTCATTAAGTGGTGCTTTGGTCCCCCTTAAAAGTATTGCAGATATTTATTTGAAGCCCTCTGCGTCTATTATCCTCCATTTTAACAAAGAAAGGTATGCCTTGGTCAGTAGTTTTGTAAAACAGGGCTATAATACAGACCAATTGACTACGGAAATCCAACAGGAAATCGACCGGCAAATTAAATTGCCCCCGGGTTATCGGGTTGTAGCTGCAGGGGAGCGTGAATCCAGAGAAGAATCCTTTGGCGGTTTGGGTACCATCATTATTGTTACCATATTTGGTTTGCTGGCTATTCTCATCCTGGAATTTAGAACGTTTAAATCCACCATTATTGTTTTAAGTGTAATACCAATGGGTATAATCGGGGCGCTGTTAGCGTTATATATAGCAGGCGAAACACTTTCTTTTGTAGCAACCGTCGGAATTATTGCATTAATGGGTATTGAAATTAAAAATTCAATTTTAATGGTGGATTATACCAACGGTCTAAGAGAAAACGGGGTCGGTCTTTTAGACGCTGTCATGGATGGAGCGGAAACCAGATTTTTGCCCATTTTACTTACTTCTTTAACGGCAATAGGCGGATTGATTCCTTTAGTACTGGAAAACTCCCCATTAATCAGCCCATTGGCTGTGGTGTTAATCGGTGGGCTGATTAGCAGCACATTATTGAGTAGAGTGGTTACACCCGTATTATACAAATTGATTCCACCCAAAGTAGATGTAAAAGACAAACCAGAATAGGCGGTGCTTAAATTATACAAACCGCCAATTGCTTTAGCCGTTTTTAATATATGGTATGAAAATATCGGTACTTTATCCGGAATATTCCTGTATTTAATCAGTAATAATGATTGGAATTGTTTTAATATTTTTTGTGGAACTGCCGAATGAAATATAGTACATGCCTGCAGGCAATAACGAAGTACGGAAAGTCAACACGTTTTCTCCCGTTTTTATCCTGTCATGAAAAAGATTTTTTACTATCCTGCCATGCTGATCTTTCAGGTCAATACGGTAAATGCCATTTTTTAGGTTTTTAAATGTCACGTTTACATATTCACCGTTTGACGGTACAGGATTGGGATACGCTTTAAACTCGGTCAGGCTTTCATATTCTGTGTTCGAAGATACACCGACATTGATATAATTTTCAGCGATGATGGAATCTATACCAAAGTCATTCCCGACAGTCAACTTGACAGGAAAAATTCCTGGTGTTGGATAGGTAACGATCGGCGCTTTTTCTGTGGATGTTTCTGGTATTCCGCCATCAAAAGCCCATAAATAGGAGTTAACATAACTACCGGTTGAGGCATCCGAAAACTGGATGTTTTCACCTGGTAATATAGTAACTTTGTCTGCAATGAACCCGGCTTTTGGTTTGGCCTTTTCCAACACCGTGATTGCTTTAGCATTGGTTCGCGTGGTTGTACCTGCAATATTTGCGGCAGTAAGTGATACCAGAAATGTACCTTTTTTATTGTATCTGACAATGGGGTCTTTCTCGGTACTGGTGGAAGGAACTCCGCTGACAAAGGTCCATTTATACGTAAAACTGTTTTTTGAACTTAAATTGATGTACTGCACAGAATCACCGATAAATATAGTATCATTATTCAACATCCAATCAACAGTGGGTTTCAATGTTGGGTCTTGTATATGGATGTAGGCAGGCTTGGTTAAGGTATCAGTTCTGTTTTCAAATGTTGAAACCAGAGTAACATTATACACACCATTTTCTGAATATCTTATTTCGGGTGATGCTTCTTCAGAAACCGGCGGAATACCTCCTTCAAAGATCCATTTTCTGGAAATTGGCGTTACGTTCGTAATATCTTTAAAAGTAATCATTGAATCTCGCAAAGTGGTTGTGGCAGAGGCAATAAATTCCATAACAGGCAAAGCCTGATCATCATTGCTAATGATCTGCCCGATCCATGTACCATGCGATTTGAATTCTCCAAAACAGCCGACAGCCCAGCTTTCAATTCGATTAATGCCGAATCTTCTGCACGCACCGGTATAATCACCCCACCGTATGGAAGGTTCAATATCAAAACCAATCGTTGAAATTCCTTCCTTAAGCACCACCTCTTCGCTCCAGTCAAATTGATCATTGCTTCCTCCGACTACCCGCACCGCCTGACCCGGGTACACCTCGGGGCCAGTGTATGTATAATTAACCAGGACTTCATTGTCCTCTTCATATTTTCCGAATGAAGTTAAGGTTGGATAGGCATAATCCCGGCCTGAAACAGTTAATATATCTGCAGTAACCTTTAAATCAGCAAGATTAATTCTGCCATAAAAAATGCCACCATCGCCATTTGGACTATTGGATTGAGCGGCAAAATGAAGTATCCCGTTTTGATACATGGCCGTCCGAATCCGGTTGCCTCCGGTGTTCAATACGATATTTACATCCTTTTGCCTTCCTTCAGGTGGATAGGGCATCTGCGGGCCAGGTATACTTATGGTTTGCAGTATAGGATCGTTCGATAAGGATTGATCTGTATAGTTTAAGTGATATTTACCATTCCCGTTACTCACAAAAAACATGCCCGGTGAAGTCAACGTTTTCCAGCCTGACATCGCCGGTACAGTATTAAATACCAGCTGGCCGCTACTGGTGGCAACCTTGTCATAAAATTTCCAGGTCAAGTCTTCACCCGAATAGCCGTCATTTTTTGAAATTTGTACGATCATCGAATATCGGAAATCACCATCCACTGTAAACATATTGCCGGAAATATATAGATCTTCCTCACTGACGGCGATGTTTGGAAAATCAAACCAAACATCGTCTGCCAGTGGATTGCCTTTTATTTTATAAAAATTCCATTCCCCGTTTGGATCTTCGGTTTTTGAAAAAGCAATACACAGATAAGTGGTTGTAGGATCAGAACCATGCAGACATACGATGATGAATCGATTTTGTTCAGGGTCGTAAATGACCCGGGGATCAAACATCCTGGTACCAAGCCCTAATAATTTGTAGAAATCCGCAAATCCGCGGGTAAATGTAATATGACCATCTGGCCCGGCAAAAATGACATTGGAATTAATGGCTGAAACAACAAAACCATTACGCGAAACAGCCATGGTATTGTCCATAGGAATACTCCCTCCCCGTATATTGCCCCGGAAATTATTGAGCATAAAAGGAGCTGAAACGGACAGGGATGTTTTTGTTTCTTTTTTTTCAGGCCCGGACGGATTATTTTTTACGGCATTTGCTTCATCTTTCAGTCGTTTATATTCTGTTAACGATAAAGGACTGTTATGGTAGTATATTGAATTTTGCTGCAAGGAAATGCTCCAGTCTTCTCTTATTTCTTTTGGATATAAGGTGCCGGATGAAGGTGTTTGAAAGAGCTTTGATCCTTTGTTGACTGTTATGTCCATGCCGTCAGCTGATGGAAGCATCTTTGTCGGACGTTGACCGAAAACCAATGGGAAAGAGCAAAATAAAACTACACAAAAAAGTAAATATCGCATTTTTTAAATGGGATTATCGTTATTGAATAAAGCCTAAATGTATACAAATGTAATGTTTAATACTCTAACCAAAGTTTATTTTGAAATTGGTATTGAAAATGAAAAGCATTTTTTACCCCAAATTGCAGTTTGAACTTTGTTCCGGCTTAAGATCTGTTAAAATCAGCCTGGCCTTGAAGAACCCAACTTCCTTCAAATTGTTTTTTGAAATGCATTAAATCTTCATTTGAAGTCTTTTAATGCATAAAAATTATGCATCTGTATTTTTACCTATGGATACTTTTTTGTTGATCAAAATTCCTACAATCACCGAAAGGATACAATACGTAGTAAAAAAGAGCGCCCCGGGCGCTAATCCGGAATTATTCAGGGTCTCAACGGCAAATCCGCCTTCATTCCGCGCAATACTGTTGAGCTGTGAGCTTATTATACCATAAAACCCGATATAAGCCATAAAAAGCGCTACTACAAACACATCCGCCATACTCCATTTGCCAAGGTAAAAAATGATATTCCGAATAAACTTCTGGTTTCTGACCTTGGAACTATATAAATACATGGCGGATAAGACCAACTTGATAAATGGGAAAATAACACTGAAACAAAGCACCATCCACCCGACAATCTTTAGATCCAGCCCTTTACCCTGAATTAATGTTTCAGTAACATTAAGAATGGATTTACTTTGATAATACATGTACTGTTTTTCAAAGCCGATGTCCGTTCCCAATACATTGATGGTGAAAGCATTGAGAATAGCCTCAATATCAATCATCGGCAGATTCACACCTAAAATAAGAAGAAGAATGGAATCCAGGGTAATTAATGTTATCGCTGCAACATTTTCCCCAAGTACAGTGAGTAACCAGGATAGTAAAAAAATAGTTACCAATATTCCATAGGTCCATTGTACCAGCTTGGTTGTTTCCAGCTGAATTTCTGATATTAACCCGGTAAGTCTGTTATTCGTATTTTCAAGATTAAAAGTATTGTATTTATCAAATATTTTTTGTCTGGGGTCTGCAAACCCGTTCGTCGCATCGTCTTTAATAATTTTTTTTAGCTCAGTTCGCATGATATCTCTGAGTTGGGGCTCTTGTTTTTTTAATTCATTAGCCAACTCAATCGCCATACCGGGAATGTATTTGGGGATATCTAAATTTTTTATCTGAATGCCCGCATTTTCTTTTATTAATTTAAGAAATATTTTATTGGTTTTGGGATTTTTTTCTGCATCCTCAAATATTTTTTCAAATATTTTTCCATTTTCTACATAATTGCGGTTTAAACCACGTAAATATGTATCCAGTTCTTTGACTACCTGATCATAAGCCTTGGGAGAAATTTCAAATTCGCCGATCCGGTTTTCAAATACGTTTAGAGCTTCCTTTTTCCATATCTGTAAATTGAAAAGACCGTAATTGATTTTGTTGATTTCAGCCAGATCTTCCTTGTACGATTTTAGAACGGAATAGGTTTTAATCAGCTTGTAAGATTGAATGGCTCCGATCACTAATAATGCCGTGATGAAAACTATAATGGTTTTTTTTATCAAGTCCATAATTTTTAAGAATGACTATAGCTGCTTAAAACGGAATACCAAATAAGGATGTAAGTTAATTTTATTTTAATATTTGTAGGGTTTATTGTATTCCATTCGTTACTGATATGAAAAATAACAAAAAACCAGGTTATGAGTTTAAAACGATTAATGTCCGGTATTTTCATATTTGGCGCATTGATGCCTTTAGTGTATTCACAAGCTTATCCGGACAGACATACAACCAACCTCGAAGATGGATGGTTATCCTGTCAGACTTCTGTAAATCCAAATCCCGTGAGGGGAAACGGTCATTGGATCATGTATAATCTGGGAGACAGTTATGCACTTACAACTTCAAAGATCTGGAATTTTAACACGCCCCAGCGAATCAACAGCTATAATAATCAAAGCTGGTCTTTAACACCGCTTTCAGGAAGGCTGGAGGACGGATTTAAGGATGTAATTATCGACCTGTCTCAAAATGGGGTGGACTGGCAGGAATGGGGCAGATTCACCATTCCAAAAGCCACAGGTTCTTCATTTTACGAGGGCACATTTGGCCCTGATTTTGGCGGTAAACCAACCCGGTACATACTTATTACGGCTTTGTCAAACCACGGAGGTACATGTTATGGATTGGGAGAGGTTAAATTTAATGGCACGATTGTAAACACAACTTCAATAGTCGACGGGCTGGACAAAGCCTCACTGGAAGCTTTTCCGAATCCGTTTGACAATGAAACCACAATCACATTGAATGACTTTCCAAAAGGAAATCTGGATTTGTCTTTAACCGATGTTACAGGAAAAATTGTAAAAAGTATGCAATTCAATGTAAAATCAGAAAAAGAAAGGATTCCGGTATCCGGTTCAGATCTGCCGGTAGGAATGTACCTGATGAAAGTTACAAATAAGGCTGGAATTCGGACTATAAAATTAAATATTATCAGATAAATTTTGTATTGCATTAAAGAAATGTACATGAAAAATATAAAACATACGGTTTACCTGGTTTTGTGCCTTGCTTTTGTAGTAACAACAGATGCACAGCAGTATAAGGACTATATTGGTGCCGGACATAATATCGGAATCACCGTCACTGCCAGTAGCAATTCGGCACAGACAAATGCAGGCAAAACACTGGATGGTTCAGGCTTAAACGCTAAATTACTGGACGCATCGCGTTTTTTAGGACAGGCTACCTTTGGTGCAGATATGGATATGATAGAATCAACCTTGGCCCTCGGGCGCGAAGCATGGATTGATGATCAGTTCACTAAACCGGCTCAAAAGATCCTTCCCACTATGAATTCGATCTGGACTCAAATTTATAATCTGGACCCGGAAGCATTTGGTCCGTATGCCTTACATTTTAATTATGCATGGTGGCAAACCAATATGACGAATAATGACCTGTTGCGCCAACGGGCAGCATATGCATTAAGCCAGATTCTTGTCACATCCATAAACTCCGATTTAGGTTCATGGGGTGAATCGGTTTCCTCTTATTACGATATTTTTGTCCAGAATGCTTTTGGAAATTATAAGGATATTCTTCTGGCAGTGACCAAGAGCCCGGCTATGGGGTATTACCTGAGTCATCTCAATAATCCCGCTGAAGACATTCCGAACAACATCCACCCGGATGAAAACTATGCCAGAGAAATAATGCAGTTGTTTACGATCGGATTATACCAGCTAAATCAGAATGGAACCAGAATGACGGATGGCAGCGGCAACCCGATTCCAACCTACACCAATGCGGATATCAAACAGTTGGCACGGGTATTTACAGGCATGGGCGGCGGAGCTGTTCTGAATATGATGTACTGCCCGAATGCACCTGAGTTTGGCACCGGCATGTATTGCCTTGAAAAAACAACACCAATGAAAATGTTTGGATGGGCACACCAGACTGGTTCCAAATCTTTCCTTGGTTATACCATTCCTGGCAGCAATAGCTATACCGATGCCACCGCTATGGCAGAAGTGGATGAAGCCGTTAATTTTCTGTTTAATCACCCCAATACTGCACCTTTTGTTTCGTACAGGCTGATCCAGCGTTTGGTAAAATCCAATCCTTCTCCGGAATATGTTGGAAGAGTGGCTGCCGCATTTGCCAATAACGGGCAAAATGTTCGGGGCGATATGAAAGCAGTATTAAAAGCGATATTGCTGGATGCAGAAGCAACTTCTGAAGTGGCTTACCCTGACCCTGAAGCCGGAAAACTAAGAGAACCAATGTTGAGATATACCCATATTTCCAGGGCACTGCCCACAGATTCTGATCAGAATAGATACTGGAATAATGGATATAATTACCTGGACGCTACGCGGCAACATGTTATGGCTTCACCTACAGTTTTTAATTTTTACCTTCCGGATTATCAGCCTGTCGGCGAAATTGCTGGCCTGGACCTCGTGGCACCGGAGTTTAAATTGCACAATACAGCAACTGCTGTTGGCTATATCAATTCAGTCCATTCCTGGGCTTTATGGAATAGTTTGATGTACAGCTGGCAGGGAACACAAACCCAGGGTGATGGCGTTTGGTTGCTGACAAATGAACTGGAAGCGAGCTGCGCTGATTCGGAAACCTTGATTAATCAGCTGGATATTTTACTGACCCATGGACAACTGTCGGATGAAACCAGACAGGTGATGAGAAATGCCTTGAATCCAATGTACTGGACATGGGATACAGATTGGCGGTATTGGAGAACAAGACTGGCCTTATATCTTTTTATGATATCACCCGACTATAATTGCGTTAAATAAAAGGCACAACAAGAATAAAATGGCAGAAAGACATCAATTATCACGAAGAAAATTCATCGGGCAGGCAAGTTGTGCAGCTATCGGAGCAACTACGCTGTTTTCAACACTGTTTAACCTGAAATCCCTGAATGCGGCGGCATCATTTAATTCCGCTATTGGCATGCCGGGTGATTACAAAGCCCTCGTATGTTTGCTAAATGCCGGTGGCTTGGATTCATTTAATATGCTGGTACCCAGAAATACGTCCGCATATAACCAATATGCCGCCACCCGTTCCAACATGGCGCTTCCCCTGAATTCTCTCAGACCCATCAACCCACTGATCTCTGACGGAAACCAGTACGGCATTCATCCCTCCATGGTGCACATGCAGGCAATGTTTGAAAGCAATAAACTGGCTTTTATTTCTAATATTGGAACACTGATCCAGCCAATTACGAAACAGCAATTTTATGACGGAGCTGTGCCTATTCCGCTTGGATTGTACTCGCATTCCGATCAGGCAATGCACTGGCAAACGGGTGTTCCCGATATGAGATCTGGAAAAGGTTGGGGAGGAAGAATGGCGGATTTATTGGTGTCGGCCAATCAGAATCAGACAATATCTATGAACATATCCCTGTCGGGAAGCAATATTTTTCAAACGGGCGAAAATACAGTGGAATACTCATTACACCCGGAATATGGCAGCATAGGCATCTATGATTATAACAACCAGGATTGGGTACTTAACCAGATGAAAAGGGCAGCCATTGATGGTATGGTCAATCCGGTGTATCAAAATGTTTTTAAAAACACCTACCGCAAAACGATTAAAACTTCCATTGATGGAAATGCAATGCTCACCTCAGTGATCGACAATGCACCGGTGTTTAATGTGCCGTTTACGCAGGATAGCGATTTATCGAAAAGTTTCGAAATGATTGCCAAAACGATTTCGGGAAGAAATCAACTGCAAATGAGCCGGCAGGTATTTTTTGTGGAATACGGAGGTTGGGACCACCACGATGAATTGATTGCAAATCAGGCAGCCAAACTAACAGAATTGGATAACGCGCTGTTTGAATTTAATTCGGCAATGGAACAAATGGGAATAGCAGACAAAGTGACAACCTTTAGCCTTTCTGAGTTTTCACGAACACTGACTTCCAATGGAAATGGTACAGACCACGCCTGGGGAGGAAATGTATTTGTTATGGGAGGCGCAGTGAATGGTAAAAAATTATACGGTAATTTCCCTTCACTTGCCTTAGGTAACGCCAATCCGTTGGAAATCGGCGGTGGATCACTGATCCCCACCACAGCGACGGATGAGTATTTTGCTGAACTGGCATTGTGGTATGGCGTTTCGGCTTCGGATATTGAAACGTTGTTCCCACATATTGGTTACTTTTACGATACCACGTCAAATACCAACCCGATAGGTTTCCTGAATCTCGGCTAACTGTTAGTTTCTTTTCATCAACAATTGTTGGCTGATCATTTTACTGATCACTTCGCTGTGTTTGTTATCAATGGTAATATGCATGGATTGATCGTATTCATTGATAGCCGTGATCTTAATTTCACTTCCCAGTTTAATATTTATCTGAGTAAGGTGTTTAAGGAATTCGGTTTGGTGTTCCTTCACACCCAAAACTATTCCTCCCTGTAACACGGACATATCCGATAAGCTCATTTGCGTTCGTAAGGTAAATTTTCCTTCAGCGTTTGGGATAGGGTCACCATGTGGATCAAATTTGGGGTAATCCAGAAAAGCATCCAATCTGCTGATCAGTTCATCAGAATCAATATGTTCCAGTTCTTCAGCGATATCATGTACCTGATGCCACGCAAACCGTAGCTTATTAACCAAAAATACTTCCCATAGCCGGTGTTTTCGGACTAAATTGGTTGCTGTTTTATTTCCGGCACCGGTAAGCGTTACGCCTTTATATTTTTCATAATGGATCAAATCCTTATCTGCCAGTTTTTTCAACATATCAGTTACGGAAGCGGCAGTCGTATTTAATTGCCTGGAGATGGCATTGGTGCTGACCGTTTTTTTCTCCTTTTCAGCTATTTTAAATATGGCTTTCAGATAATTTTCTTCTGTTGCCGTGAGCATATACAATTGTTTAATGCAAATATAATATATTTTTAGATGACCCTAAAAATATATTAAATAATTCTGTTAAGTGAAGTGGCTAAAATGTTCCATCTTTGTACTTTAATATTTTTTTACATGTTGGATATCAGAGCGATTCATTCAAATGTGCTTTTACAAGTAATAGGCAGGACGCCTGGGGTAAAAAACAATAGCCAGTCCGAAACCGGACATCACAGGCCAATAAAAAGTCAAAATCGGATCCAAAGGAGCTTGTTGTCATTGGGTTGGTATCAACAAAAGAATGAAGGGGCATCTTTTTCTTTACGGGCATTCGAAAGTTTTACAGGATTTATACCAAACATTAAATGCCAAATTGCCCAAAGTTTGTTCAGAAAGAAAAGTACCGCCACTTTAGAACGTCAGACCACAGGCGCTTCTTCCTTTGCTCCCCTAAATAATATATTGACAGGCAAATCACCGGATGTTATTCTATTCTGGACTACACCGGCATTGGTTTGGAATACCCAACCTTTATTTACGAGGCAGGATGAAATCACGGGTTTTGGTTTTTTCTTTGCGGCATACAACAAGGCAGTTTTAATTTCAGGCTGTATTAGAACTACGTTTCAAACGAATCTACCATGGCTGTAACAGGTTCCAAATCATCCGATAGCTATAAAATTCTTGGTGTCGACCCCGGCACCAATATCCTCGGATATGCAGTGATCGAAGTGAATAGCAAACAGCTTAAAGTACTGAATTTCGGTGTTTTTCATTTGGAAAAATACGAAGATCATCATGAAAAACTGAAAGAAATTTTTCTGCAGCTACAGGAGATAATCGAGTCTTATTTACCCAATGAACTGGCTATTGAAGCCCCGTTTTATGGCAAAAATGTGCAGTCCATGCTGAAGCTGGGTCGGGCTCAGGGCGTTGCCATGGCGGCTGCCATGACCATGGGATTGAAAATTCAGGAGTACGCACCAAAAAAGATCAAACAATCCATCACGGGCAACGGTAATGCATCAAAAGAACAGGTAGCCGCCATGCTGGAAAGTATACTCAAAATAAAAATAACCTCCAAACATTTGGACGCTACCGATGCTTTAGGCGTGGCAGTTTGTCATTTTAACCAATCCGGTGGTGGTATTGGCGGCAGTCTTAAAAAACACAGCGGTTGGGCATCGTATATTAAAGACAACCCAGGTAAAATTGGTAAATAAATACGTTCTAGGTAGCGTTTTTACTTATCCAGTTTGAAAATTCTATTAAGGTCTTAAATTGATGTTCTGGAATAATGGATGCATCCACCGGCGGAGTGGCTCCGGAACCCGCTTTATTAAAGCGTCTGTTGATCCAGACCCGGTCAATGCCCAGCGATTGAGCAGGAATATGATCGTGATATAAACTTTCGGCTACATGCAGGATGGAATCTTTCCGGATTCCCTCGGCTAATAATTTTTCCAGCACAAAATGAAATATCTGGGCATCAGGTTTATAAACGCCGGCTTCCTGTGCCGTAAAGATGCGGTAAAATGGAATACCCAAAATTTGCAGAGAAGAAGCAATGGACGCATTGTCAATATTGGATATAATGGCAAGACCAAATTTGTCGGCCAGCTGTCCAAGGGCCTCTATGGTATCTGGAAAAGGTTTCCATTGACCCACAGAATTAGCAAAAGCAAGTTGTTCATCCGGTGCAGGTGCGAATCCCAGTTGTTTTCCGATACGAACCACCACCTCCTTCAATACATCCCGATATAATAGGGAAGGTGATGCTGCCTGTATGACATGTTCAGTTTCACCGAAAATACGAAGAATGGTTTCATCATCAGGACATGTTTGATGGGCCATTAAAATGGGCTTAAGGTGCGTATTGATGCCTTGTTCCCAATCTATTAGTGTTCCATAACAGTCGAAGGTGAGTATTTTTTTATCTTTAAATGGTTTCATCACTGTTTTTAGAATGTATACTTATGGATTATAAGGAAGGTTGAACGCAACGGATTATAAAGACAAAAATAACGAAATTTTACGCGATGTTAACCCGCATTATGTTTTTACATCCAATTTATTCCAGGAATCCTGTTAATGAGCTGGAGAATTGAGTCACTTTTGCAAGCGGAGATAGCCTATAGAAGGGTTGCTGACATACCGGCAAATTTTAATTTTTATATACATTAACTAGGCGATAAGGCCCGAGTACAGGCTTGGAAAATACACTGGAAAAAACGAAGGAAACTAAATTTAAGCATTTCTACATACACCTTCCTGCTAAAATTACCCCTTCATGTACTTCCGCGGACTGATGCATCAAACCTGCCCATGGTAAATGTTATTATTTCATGTTATCTTTGTAAGGGTAATGCTAAAAAAATCGCATTACAATACGATCCACCGGATGATAAAATTTTTACTACATATATTGATTTGGTTTGGTGTACTCCCTGTTTTATCTGGTCAGGGTGGCGAATGTTTGACGGAGCAAATCATGAAAGAGATACACCTATCTCATCCCGGCCTTCTGGATAGAGAACATACTCTGGAAAATAAATATGTGCAGCATCATAATTCAGCACGCGCCAAATCCGGAAACCTGACTACCCAAACACTACCCATAGTCGTCCATATCATACACAACAATGGTAGCGAAAACATCAGCGACGATCAGGTGATCCGCGCCATCCAATATCTGAATGAGGCATTTAGTAATGATGGACCATATCAGGTCATGGGTGGCCATGATACCGGTATCCGGTTTTGTCTCGCATCCCGCAATCCCTATGGCTTACCCACAAGTGGTATAGAGCGGTACATCACACCGGATACAGATATGAGACTGCACCTGAGTCATCAGCGCATAGTAGACATTGCTACATGGGATACCAAAAACTATATAAACATTCGATTGGTAAAAAAAATATGTACTTCGATCGATTGTGGATCCACGACAGGATATGCCTACCTGCCATCAGCACATGGTTTGGACGTAGATGGTATAGTCATACAGGCAGATGTTTTCGGTAGTTCGGCAGCAGCTACTTCAGTTGCCGCCCATGAGATGGGGCATTACCTCGGCTTATACCACACATTTCGGGGAGGTTGCAAAAATAACAATTGCCTCACAGATGGCGACAAGGTATGCGACACACCACCGGATGGCACAAACCTGCCTGCATCTTGTAATGCAACTATAAATTCATGCCTCACAGATGAAGATGATATTAATATGAGGAATCCGTTTCGGTCGATGTCGGTAGGCGGCATGGGAGACCAGCCGGATGATATGGGCAATTTTTTAGATTATAACAGTCATGGGTGCCGCAAGCAGTTCAGCCGGGGGCAAATATCTAGAATGACTTTTTTCCTCGAAGGGGTTAGGTCTAGTTTGCTTACTTCAAAAGTATGTTTGGAACCGTGCGATGCGGTGTTGATATCAGATTTTGCCACTGATAAACTGATATACGATGTGGGCGAACAAATAGTACTGTTGAATCAAAGTATGTTTGCGCAATATTATGAGTGGTATGTCAACGGCGATTTTTATTCCGGTGTTATGTCACCCGATTTTTCTGCCTTGCGCGAAGGTCAATATACGATTATGCTCGTAGTATCCTCAGATGATATTAAATGTGACCGGGATAGTTCATACCAACAACTGACAATTGTATGCCCTGTAGTTGCCGCATTTACACACAGTATTGCCGATTCTGTGTTAATATTTGAGAGTTCAGCGCAGCAGGCAGCTACCATTCAATTTACCTTATATCAGCATGAAAACTTGATATATACAACCGGCAAATCAATAGACACACTTCACCTCACCAATGGACGCTATACCTTGTGCCTTATGGCTGATAATGGGCAGTGCAGGGATAGCATATGTCAGACTATAGAAATATTGCCCGACGACGCCGAAATCTGCACTAACGGCAAAGACGACGATGGCGACGGCCTCATAGACAGTTTTGACCCGGACTGCCCATGTGACAATAGTAACACACTGACACTATGCCCTTCAGACTGTAAATACATACCAGATTCCACACAAAAGATTAAAATGAAATTGAAGTGGATGAGTCAAACGTTAAGTGATGGACATAGTCAAAATGGTAATGTACTTGGTGACTATAACGGAGATGGTATAGTCGAAATTATAGTGAAAGGAAGTAGAGGAGTGTTTATGAATGCTCTAAATAAGGTATTCATTTTAAATGGGGAAAATGGGATAGTCAAGGATTCCTTTAATATCATAGAAAATTATACTGTGTCTGATTTTCCAACAAATTTATCTATTGCGAAAAATAATACAGAAGAAGTGAAAATTTATTTAAATTTTGGTATAAACATTCATGCTTACAGCCCTTTTGGAGAAGAGAAATTTGTAGCGCCAAATACGAATTCCATTTATACCAACATTGCCGATTTTAATGGAGATGGTCAATATGAAGTGTATGCTGGGCATGAAATAATAAATGGGCAAACTGGTAATTTTTTAATGAAAAATTTTGCTAATGGGTGTGCTGGAAATAATAGTTGTGGTAAATTACACTCTATTGCTGCTGATGTATTGCCTGAGCCGGGTTTAGAGTTGATTACCGGACAATATATATATTCCATCGAAATCAATAATTCAGATGGAACAGCGGGCAACATAGTATCCGCCAAAGAAATGGATGCACCCGTTAAAGATGGTAAATGTTCCGTAGGTGATTTTAATGGCGATGGATTATTAGAAGTGGTAGTGGTAAGAGGAGGAGAAAACGGCGATGGAGGTATTTGGCTTGTCGATCCAAGTACCGGGGGCATACTTGCTAAAAATATTGCCAATGATTATGGTGGTGTTCCCGTAGTTGGCGATGTTGACGGAGATTGTGTACCTGAAATTTGTATTGTTTTCGAAAACGAACTAAGAGTTTACAAATATAACGGCAGCTCCATTTTGAATCCGGTACATAGAATAGGTACTGCCGAAAAATCTAGTAGAACAAGTCCGATTCTCTTTGATTTTAATCAGGATGGTATCAACGAAATTGTGTATAGAGATCAGGAGAGTTTGCGTATTTTTAATGGAATTACTGGAACAACGATAGATTCATTTGCAATTGAAAGTGGCACAGCATATGAATTCCCAATAGTAGCAGATATAGATAATGATGGACAGGCAGAAATCATCGTCAATGGTTATATCCCTGGCACGAAACAAGTTCGCATCTTCTGTTTTGAATCTGCCGCCGCTCCGTGGGCGCCGGCACGCAAGGTTTGGAATCAGACTGGCTACCACGTCACCAATGTCAATGACGACCTCACCATTCCAAGGCATCAGCAGAATATGGCTGCATTTTTTGATACCGAGTCGTGCGCCCAGTTCACTTGCCCGCAGCCGTATAATAGTTTTATGGCACAGCCGACCTACCATACACAGGAAGGATGTATGGCATGGCCCGCCGCGGATGTCAGTCTCGATGTATGGCGATACGAGTGTAGCGCAGATAGTCTTATCTTTTTCCTGGTCATAGGGAATGAAAGCGACAAAAACATTGCGGAAGATTCCATGGCCTTATCCATCTATGCCACTATTCCGGATATGACCGCATCACCACTGGATCGACGCACCATTTACCTGAGTCGCGATGCAGAGGGCAAGGTGAGCCGTAGGGATACACTTCGACTGGCTATGGCCATGCCCGATACCGATATCAGGTCTTTACTATTCAGAATCAATGATACGGGCCTCGGCAATGCATACGCTTCCATTCATGGGCTATCATCTACCCTGGAGTGTGATTACGATAATAATAACGCACACATTGCTGTAGATATATCTGCACGGTCACTCAATCTGGGCCCGGACATACAGAAATGCCGCACGGAAGTGGTCTCACTCGATGCTGGAAGTGGTTTTGTTTCTTACCTGTGGAGCGATCTGAGTCGGGATTCAATATTCAGCACGTCTGACGCGGGTGTGTACAGCCTTACAGCTACAGATCAATGTGGACGCACTTACCAGGATATGGTTACATTCACCATAAATGAAAGTCTGCAGCCGGATCTGGGGCCTGATATCCTGCTTTGCGAAGGAGACACAACATCTGTTTCTGCTGGTAGCGATTTCACTTGGGTACAATGGTTCCCGCGAGAGATGGTCAGTTGTGATACTTGTTTTAGTACGTTAGTCACTGCGGATACAGCCTTTGAACTGGTGATGATCAGTAATAGGCTAGGGTGTATAGATGCGGATACCATCAAAATTGATGTCAAAGCTTTGCCACGAAGCGAAAAGCAAACGTCTATATGCGCAGGCACGAGCATGGATTTTTATGGTCAGGCCATAAATAAGGCAGGCAGATACGAACACCGTCTTGGCCAGTGTGACAGCCTGATTATACTGGATGTAACCTTACTAAAAAGTGACAGCACCATATTGGCACAAGACATCTGTGTGGGCGATTCGATACGGATATTGGACACTTGGTATAAAAATTCTATCGAAACGACGCTCTCTGGAAAAAACATCTATGGATGTGACAGCATCGTTCACGTATCGTTAAGGGTGATCGACACACTGAAGTCGGTACAGTCGCTTACTTTTTGTGAAGGCGATTCTATATTTGTGAAGGATCGATGGATCGATACAGCCGGTAAATATGACTATGCATTTACATCTGCGACCGGTTGCGACAGCATAGCGACATATAATGTGGCGGTCATACCCGCAGGCAGATCGGTAAGTTCACTTACTGTATGTGAAGGCGATTCTATATTTGTTCAGAATCAATGGCTAACATCAGCGGGTAAGTATGACTTTACATTTACATCTGCGGGCGGTTGCGACAGCATAGCGACCTATAATTTGGCGGTCATACCAGCAAGCAGATCGGTAAGGACGTTTTCTTTTTGCCGGGGTGACTCGATCTATGTGGCTGACCGATGGTATTATGATGCCGGTAATTATGAAGCGGTGACCACCGGTATAATGGGTTGCGATAGTATCATTTCAATAGTAATATCGACCTTTCCGGCATCATCAGATATGCGTTCACTATCTGTTTGTGTTGGCGATTCCATCCTGGTGCACAATACGTGGCAACACCAGGCCGGCACGTACACCGAAACCTTCTCAAATAGCTATGGTTGCGATAGTATCTCTGTTGTCACCCTCAGCGTGTCACCCTATCTGACAGAAAATGAAACACGGACCATCTGCGATGGCGACAGCATCTGGCTCCACGGCCAAATGATATACACCGCAGGTATCTATATTGATACCCTGCCGATCAATGGCAGTTGTCAGAAAATACGGACCACACAGGTGTCGGTCATAGATCGTGCCGAAGAGACGATGAAACTGACACTTTGCCCGGATAGTACGGTCACAATAGCCAACGTAGTAATCGATAAAAGTGGCACATTCACCATCGATCTGACATCACAGGCAGGTTGCGATTCTACCCTTACCATACTGGCGGATAAGCTCAGTTGGCCCGATCCGCCTGCCATAGATATCAACTGCAGGGAGGAGAAATATACCGCCACCTGGACACCACAAGCCCCTTGGAATATTACGTGGAGTGATGGTTCCACAGCCAACATGGTGGAGGTGTATCAGGCAGGAACACTGTCTATGAGAAGTTTTGCAGCAGGTTGCGAAAAAATCTATAAATACGAGCTTCCACCAATACCAAACCAAAGCGACATCCCGCAACTCAGTGATCTGTTGGCTACGAGTAGTGCATCGCTGCCTCTGTCGGTAGATCTTGACGAAACATCATGGACAATAGTTTGGATGCCGGAGGCGCTTTTTAGTTGTGCTGATTGTTTTGGCACTGAAGTCACCACAAAGACAGACACGACCATAACAGTCGTAATGACACACAAATCAGGATGTAGTTTCGAACAACAGTTCCGCATCATCAGGAAGGCAAGTTCAGAGATTTCTATACCAAATATCTTTAATCCGGCATCCACAGGGGGTAACAATATTTGGACGTTGACTGTACCTACGGGTGCTCAAGTTGCAGAAATAAATATCTACGACAGATGGGGCAATAAGGTCTTTACATCAAAAAATGAAAACCTGATATCGTGGGATGGAAGTTACCATGGGAATCCATTGTCATCAGGTGTATATGTTTACCACTTGAAAGTAGTGGATGCCAATGGCAAGGTATCGGTGTTGTATGGAGATGTTACCTTGATAAGGTAAAATTGAAAGAAAGCGTTGCTTTGATGAAACTGCAGTGCTTTTTTAACCGATGCATTATATAAACCAAAAATTTTACCACAGCAATACATTTCCTTTACTAAGGCAAAAATCAATGAAATAAAAGGTAACTCAGGTATACCTGTTTGTATTTATTTGACGCTTGTATGATTTATGTCATATTTTTAAATAACTTTTATCAATTATTTTTGAAGCCACACTTCCTAATTTTGACACTTCAAAACAATGGATAACGATGTTTAAGCTAAAGAAGCCGGAAGATTTGATTGCTGTAAGATGTACACACTGCGGTGATGACTGCCCGGAGGAACACCCTATATTCGATGAAAAAGACTTTTGCTGCAATGGATGTCAGGTCGTTTATACAGTGCTGCACAACAACGGATTGGGTGACTACTATAGTTTTCAGTCCAATCCGGGCATAAGCCAGCGTTCCGCAATTTCTAAAAACTATGTTTTTTTAGACGATGAAGATGTGATTAATAACTTACTTGAGTTTAGAGAAGAGCAATTATGTAAGATTAGCTTTACGTTGCCTCAAATTCATTGTGCTTCTTGTATATGGTTGCTTGAAAACCTCAATAAACTAAATCCGGGCATATTAGGTTCCCGTGTCAATTTTCTCAAAAAGAGTGCAACGGTCAGCTATGACCCGACTAAAATTTCGCTCAGAAAAGTGGTTGAACAACTGGCTGTTATCGGTTATCCACCGGAACTCAATTTACAAAAACTAACCGGGGCAAAAGCAGGATTTCAGGATCGGAGCCTCTATTATAAGTTAGGTTTGGCAGGCTTTTCTTTTGGAAATATTATGCTGTTGAGTTTTCCTGAATATCTCGGATTTACACACGCTTCAATAAAATTTTACATCGGCTACATAAATATCATTCTAGCTATACCGGTACTGATGTATAGTGGATTCGATTATCTGAGGTCAGCATACTGGACCCTTAAAATGAAACAAATTAATATCGACATTCCAATCGCCATTGGCATGCTGACTTTATTTTTCCGGAGCGTATTTGAAATAGTAACTGGCACGGGTGAAGGGTATCTGGATAGTTTGGCAGGCTTTATTTTTTTCCTGTTGATTGGGAAGTGGTTTCAGCACTTTACTTTCCACTCCATCGCATTTGATAGGAATTATAAATCCTATTTCCCGATTTCGGCTATGATAAAAACACCGGAAGGATGGCAATCCAGAAGTTTAGACAAACTGGAAACAGGCGATATTTTGATGGTGAGAAATGAAGAAATAATACCCGGAGACGCACTGCTCGTTAAAGGCCCGGCCATGGTAGATTACAGTTTTGTATCCGGAGAAGCCGACTTAATTCGAAAAAAGGAAGGCGAAAAACTATTCGCCGGCGGTAAAAATATTGGAGCGAATATTCATATTCAGTTGTTGAAAAAAGTGGATCAGTCGTATTTGACGAAACTGTGGGATGAAGACTCTTTTAGCATAGATAAAGAAGCCAAAACGCAAACGCTGATTGCCCGTATTGGAAAATATTTTACCCTGACGATCATGAGTATTGCAGTGATTACCTTGGTATATTGGTTAATATTTGACCAAAGTCTCGCTTTTAATGCTTTTACAGCAGTACTTATTGTGGCATGTCCTTGTGCCCTGGCATTGGCACTGCCATTCAGTTATGGAAATATACTCCGCCTTTTAGGCAAAAAATCTTTTTATTTGAAAAATGTACAGGTCATTGATAGGATTCAGCAGGTGGACGAAATCATTTTTGATAAAACGGGAACAATTACCGACCATAAAAATATAGAAGCACGCTTGCATAATGTAAATATATCGTTGGAGGAAATGTATTTAATCAAAAGTGCTGTTTTTCAATCCAACCACCCCTTGAGTAAAGCGATTTTTAAAACACTCGATGGGCCATATGTCCAGGAAGTAGATGATTTTAAAGAAATGACAGGCCAGGGCATTATGGCAAGCATCAGCAACAAAAAGGTTAAGGTCGGCTCGTATCAGTTTGTAACGGGTCAGCTAAACGAAAAAAATCAGGGAGTATTTGTATCATTGGATGACCGGATCATCTGCAACTTTCACATTGAACACACGCTGAGGCAAGGTGTTGAGGAATTGGTGGACACCCTCGGCAAAAAGTATAAAGTGAGCATTCTGTCAGGGGATAACGATAAAGAAGAAGAAAGATTAAAATTATTTTTTCCGGCACACGCAAAAATGATTTTTAACCAGACCCCCATCGATAAACTCAATTACATTAAATCCAGACAGGAAGCCGGACATAAAATTCTGATGATTGGTGACGGCCTGAATGACGCAGGGGCTCTAATGCAAAGCGATGTAGGCATCGTAATTTCTGAAGACTCCAATAACTTTACACCCGCATGCGATGCTATTTTAGGGGCTAAAGCATTCGGATCATTATTAAAATACCTGACTTTTCTGAATAAGGCAAGATTAATTATAGTGGGCGCTTTTATTTTAGCCTTTCTGTATAATGTATTAGGTTTATATTTTGCGGTCAGAGGCGAATTATCTCCCGTAGTAGCAGCTATTTTAATGCCCGTGAGCTCCATCACCGTGATGACATACGGTTTACTGGCCAGTTCCTTTGGTTTTAAAAAAGTGGTGAATTAAATCGTCGAAACCCGATCATCGCAGTTTCCAATTGCGATGTCTTTATTGTCCATCTTTATTCTAAATATTAATATTTCAAAAACCAAATAGGTATTCTCCATGCGGTCGGACGGCTTCCCGCCGTCCCATCGCTATTCTGGGATGTCTCCTTTACGTTCAGATCGTTTTCCGCCATCCCACCGCTATTTTGGAATGTCCCCCTTATGTTCAGACATCTTCCCGCCATCCCACCGCTATTTTGGAACCCGAAACTATGCACACTTCATCTATAATTCCATCGAACTAACGTAACTTTCATCTTTCACCTTTCAACCCTGGTCCGCTTTCCGAAAAGGGAAATTTCAATGGAGTGCAATTATTGACACGCAGATACTCTTTATATTCTTCGGTGGGTAGGGCCCACTACTTGATTATGGTCGGATGATTTCCTCTTTTAAGCAAACATCAATTTACCTTTAGGTTTTGGAATTTCTCTACCTAGGCTTTTTGCAGTATCAATCCAATCAGTAATGACATTTTTAACATTTACAATGGCTTCTTCATAAGTTTCGCCATCAGCTTTACAACCTGCCAATTCAGGGACTTCTACGATAAATGATTCATCTTGGTCACTCCAATAAATAATAAGTTCGTATTTTATGTTATTCATTTGACGCCTTGTTTAATCCATATTTATCATTATCCTCGAACTCTCTAATTACGACACAATATTTTACAATTTTTTAATTCGACACGCGGATATTTAAAAAAAAACTTCTTTCATGTCAATATCGAATGGCTACCACGCTTTAAAATCTGAATTCTACCGTTAGTTAAAACAATTTATTCAACCTCCAATATTCTGCCTTCTGCGCATTTGTAAACTCGGGCAGGGAATTTCTGAATTAATCGGTAGTCGTGCGTGGCAATAATGATAGCTGTCCCATATTCGCTGGACAACCGTTTAAGCAGATATAATATTTCATCACTGGTATCAGGATCTAAATTACCGGTGGGTTCATCCGCTATGATGATCGGTGGATTATTCAATAGGGCTCGGGCGACAACCACCCTTTGCTGCTCACCTCCCGATAATGCAGTCACTAATTTTTTTTCATGGCCCGACAACCCAACCATATCAAGAACCTGCATTACCCTGGCCGTCATCTGTGCCCGGTCTTTCCACCCCGTAGCTTCCAGAATATACAGCAGGTTTTTACCCACAGTCCAGTCGTCAAATAAGATAAAGTCCTGAAATACCATACCCAGCTTGCGCCGGAGTAAAGGAGTAGTATCGCTGTTAATCAATCGCAGGTCGAACCCCGCAACCTGCGCCGTGCCGGTCTTGACGGGCAGACTGCCGTAAATAGTTTTGAGAAAACTGGTTTTCCCGCTTCCTGATTTGCCAATGATATAACATGTTTCAGCAGGAGCCAGCCTGAAATCCACTTTGGAAAGGATTAATTTGTTTTCCTGCCAAATATCAACATCATCAAACTCGATCACATGTACATTATCCAAATTAGAATATTTTGGGTAAAGTTAGGAAATTATTTACTTTATGCATCTATTATTTTGTAATACGAAGCAGAATAAAAATAAAGGGAGGCTGATATGATACATCAACCTCCCCTTTAATATGGGTTAATAATTTATTTATTTTTCTTTACCGGCATTCAAAAAATCCTGATATGCCTGAAGTTCATCCCACTGACCGGCGGCCGCCATTTCAGCTTGCTTAGGCCAGGTGCCGGGCACCGCAAGGGCGTATCTTGGTCCCGCCGCTTTTAAAATGCCCTGAATGGTTTCTTCTGAAGTTTCTGATAACGACTTCCACGTTTTAATTCCTGCATTATGCAATAATTCTTCAATTTTAGGTCCTATTCCTTCTATGGCCTTAAGATCGTCTTGAGCCCATCGGCGAATTACACCTGCTTTAATTAACCATTTTTCTAGTTTTGAATCAGTATGGCCATCAGTTGCAGTATCACTGCGACCGGTATCCAGTGTCTTTTGAAGGTCGATCAACGCATTCCATTTTCTGTCATGCGCCAGCCCGGCTTGTTGTGGCCAGGTATTGGGGTCTATGATCCGGTATTTGTCACCATATTTGTTAAGTATCTCTCTCAGTTGAGTGGAACTGGCAGCAGCTAAGGCGGTAAAATTACTGATACCATTGTCTTTGAGTACTTCTTCCATTTTGGGTCCGATACCTTCTATTATTTGCAGTTTATCAGTTCCAATGGCAGTAAACCAGCGGTCAGTAGTGCCACTACCTCCGGCAGCAGTGGATGCCAGTCCAACGGCAATAGCACCTGACGCGCCGGCTGCCGCTTCCATTTCCCGCATTTTACCCCGCAACATAGATACGTTGCCTTCGCACTCCATGCGCGCTTTTTTACATGTTTCGAGATCAGATTCCAGACCTGCAATTTTTACAACAGCTTCATTTAGTTTTGCTTCCAGATCCCCAACCATAGATTTATATTTTCCCCATAATAGCCAGCCAACACCTAATCCTAAAAGGAAAGGCAACAACCAGGTGAATAAGTACGGGAAGTCACAAAAAGAGAATAGCACTAACATATTATTTTATTTTTAGATTATTTAATGATTTGTAATTCGGTTCTGCGGTTTTTAGACCTGCCTTCCGCGGTGTTATTTTCAGCGATCGGTTCAGTTTCTCCTTTGGATACAGATGTAATTTTGTCTTTACCTACGCCTTTTTCTGTTAGATATTGACGAATGATATCAGCCCGCTCCTGACCCAGAATAAGATTTTTATCGGCAGGTCCGACACCATCAGAATGCCCGGTCAGCTGTACTGTTTCACCGGTATTTTTCACCCGTTCAGCCACATCGTCGAGGTAAGCTTCGACTTCATCCTGATTGAGTTTTCTGGTGGAATTGGAAGGGAAATAAATAAGCGTCCTGTCGTCTATTTCTTTGATATGTTTCGTTCGTATGCGTTGGTTAAAGGCCAGCGCTTCAAAGTTCCCGGAGCGGTACGAACTGTCGCAATCGAATTCTTTGGAAAGTAAAATAATTCTGTCGTCAGGAATACCTGAAAATAATTTTCGGACTTCCATCGCCCGCTGTAATCCTGTATTTTCTGTTTCGTCCGGAGTGCTGTTTTTACAATACCATCCGGTAATTTCCAGGGAGGTGCTGTCAGTGGCAAACATGGCTAAGGAATCTCGCATATCCGGCCAGCTTTCGGCCAGGATTGGAACGGCAGATGCCCAGGCAAATAGGATAGGCCCTTTCCGGACCATAACATCCGTTGTAGTGGCATCTTCTTTTGTTCCCAAACAGCATTTTCCGTAATCCTGGTAGTAAAGCCAACCTAAAATGAGCCATAGCAAAACTAAAAGTCCTATTAATAATGATCTCATATAAAAAGTTGGTTTAATGTGAAAATAATAAAGCAGAAAAATAGTAAAATTTATTTAAAAATATAATTTTACAGTACATATAAATACGTAAAATTAAAATTAAGCAATTGTTAATTTTAATTTTGTATTTATATCTTTATTGCTGTCTTGACAATATTAAAGTGAAGAACAAATTACCGGGTATTCCTTTGAACTTATTTTCAGTTTTTTGAAGGAATAAGTATATTTACATCACCTTACCAAATGATTAATTAAAATGAATAAAATAGTGACGCTGGATGAATTTATCATCCGAACTGAAAAAGAAAAACCACATTCATCGGGCAGTTTTAGCAGGTTATTAAGAGATATAGGCATTGCGGCCAAAATTGTCAACAGAGAAGTGAATAAAGCCGGACTGGTGAATATCCTGGGTGTGGAAGGAAGTACCAACTCCACAGGAGATGATGTTCAGAAACTCGACGTATTTGCCAACGAAAAGTTTATCGAAACACTTTCATACAGCGGCGAAGTTTGTGGTATCGCATCAGAAGAAAATCAGGAGTTTATCCCGGTGGCCACTGATAAAAATAAACTGGCTCAGTATGTTGTAGTTATGGATCCGTTGGATGGCTCCTCCAATATCGATGTCAATGTGTCCGTAGGAACTATTTTTGGTATTTATAAAAGGAAAAGTGCCTCCGATGGTCCTTGTCAGCTGGAAGATTTTCTACAAAAAGGAACAGAAATGGTGGCAGCAGGCTATGTATTATACGGCACTTCCACACTTTTGGTTTATTCAGCCGGTAATGGGGTAAACGGCTTCACGCTGGATCCAAGTATTGGCGAATTTTGTCTTTCTCACCGAAATATTCAAATGCCGGCAGCGGGCAACTACTATTCAGTCAATCAGGGCTACTACCTCAAATTTGACCTGGAAATGAGAAGATATATCGACCATTGTTCTGATTTAAATTACCGGCTCAGGTACATTGGCAGCATGGTTTCTGATATCCACAGAATTATGTTTCAGGGTGGTATTTTTCTTTATCCCAATACCAGAAAATATCCAAAAGGGAAACTCCGCTTATTATATGAATGTTACCCAATGGCCTACCTGATAGAACAGGCTGGAGGCACTGCGTTGACATGCAAGCTGGAGCGGGTAATGGACATGGAAATACAATCCCTGCACCAAACTTCCTCCATTGCAATGGGTTCAAAAGATATGGTTAGGGATATGAAAGAGTTTGTAGAAAAATACGGGGCCGTTATTCAGTAAACTTGGATTGTAATGAAAAAAATACTGTTATTTTTATGTTTTGCCGCTTTAACGGAACTATCAGGCCAATTAACGGTGCGTGTAACGGATTTACCCGCCAACACACCGGCTGGTATTGATTTGTACATTGCCGGGTCATTTAATGACTGGAATCCGGGTTTGATTCAATATAAGCTTTCAAAAGACAGCACTGGCATTTTCAGTATTACCTTTTCGCCGGCAACAGGAACCCTGAAATTTAAGTTTACACGAGGCAGCTGGGAAACAGTCGAAGGGTCGGCGCAAGGGACTTATATTCCGGATAGAGCATTTTATTACAATGGCCAACCCCAGACAATAGAGTTGTCGATCGCCGGCTGGGAAGGCATCGGAAATACCAATTCGACAGCCAGCCCGCAGGTAAGTATATTATCCGATACGTTTGATATGCCGCAACTGGGTAGAAAACGAAAAATCTGGTTATACCTCCCCAAAGATTATTATACCTCCACGAAATCATACCCCGTATTGTATATGCACGACGGTCAAAATTTGTTTGATAAACGTACCAGCTTTTCCGGAGAATGGCGGGTAGACGAATCTTTGGATAGTTTATTCCGGGGCGGAGATTATGGGTGTATTGTAGTAGGCGTCGATAATGGGGGGACAGAACGGTTAAATGAATATTCACCCTGGGTCAACAGTCAGTATGGCGGAGGTCTGGGAGATGAGTATATCGAATTTATGGCAAAGACATTGAAACCGTATATAGACCTGAATTACAGGACACTTTCAGGTAAAGACCACACCGGAATGATGGGTAGCTCAATGGGTGGCCTCATTTCAATGTATGCTGGTATTCAATACCCGGAAATTTTTGGTAGAATCGGCGCTTTTTCATCATCCTACTGGTTCTCTCCCGAATCTTTTAAGCAAGTGGAAGACACCGGAGTAAAAAGCTCAAGTTATTTTTATTTAATAGCCGGAGCAAAGGAAGGAGGAAACCAGGTGTCAGATACAGAAAATATGTACGCCACATTGTTACAGAGTGGCGCGCAAGCAGATCAGATCAGCAAAGCCATACATGACGACGGCAAACACAGTGAATGGTATTGGGCCAGATCATTTTCAGAAGCTTATCTTTGGCTATTTGAAAAAAAAATTTCCGGAGTGAATGAATTAAACATTGACACGGATGTGATAACTTACCACGACAATGCCATCTATATTAAGAGCAGCGACCAATGGCTGGACGAACTTATGTATTGGTATGACTTAAGCGGGAAACAGGTAGCCACGATGCGGGTTAACCCGAATACCTGCATGGAAATAAGTAATGTGGGTCTCCAACAGGGCATGTACATCGTTATGTTGCGTAAGAAAGCGTATAAGATATTTATCTACTGACTTTTCCCTTAAATCAGGGTATATTAAAGGTTAAAGGTAAGTAGAGACAGCAATACCCTTGAACGCGGATGGTAGCGGCTTCATTGGCAGTAGACTTTTATTTTTTTCTGATTATTTCTCCGATGACCAATGTATCCGAAAACAACATGATTTTAACATTGATATTCCGGTTGATATGATCTATGGACTCATTTAATATTTCAATGATAAAGGTTGATTTATCCAGGTCTATGATGGATTCCATTTTTAGCGCGGTTTCAATTTCTTTAGGTGTTAAACTTACTGGAATCTCTTTGGAGTAGCTTCGTATGACGCATTGACGAAAAAAATGAAGCCCATATTCAAAAAAGTTTTTTTGCTCGTCTTTCCCCATGTCGGTAACCCCTGCTATCCATTTATTGATTTCTACCGGATCAGATTTATAGGCCACCCTGAGCCAGGATATCAACATGTCTGAGTAATCCGGGGCTTCATTTCTGCAGATACTTAAAGCCAAATTAAGATTTCCATCGGCAAGATTAGCTACCTGCTGGGCCTTTGAATCCGGAATGGATAAATTTTTTTGTAGATAAAGACTAATTTCATGACTTTCAAAATCTGGTATTTTTACAAGTTGACACCGGCTCAAAATGGTTTGAAGGATGTTATCCTGGTTTTCTGCTACCATGATGATAAACGTATTATCCGTTGGCTCTTCAATGAGCTTCAGCAATCGGTTACCTTCTGTCCCGAGATATTCAGGAAGCCACATGATTAGAATTTTGTTTTCAGATTCATAAGACATCATGTTCAGCTTGTGCATGATGTCATTACATTCTTTGACATTGATGTTGGGAAGATTATTTTCTGCTTCAATGTGCTCCAGCCAGTCACTGGTATTCATAAATGGGTTGACGGAAAGGATTTGCCTCCATTTAGGTAAAAAATCATCACTGGTGGTTTCTGCCCTTTTTTTATCCCCGAACTTGACAACAGGAAATGAAAAATGAATATCAGGATGTATAAACTTAAAGGATTTTAAACATTGATTGCAATGACCACAGCTATCTCCATCCTGCTTGTTTTCACACATGAGATAGGAAGCAAAAGCCAGCGCCATAGGCAAACCACCTGAACCCTCTCTGGCTAAAAACAGTTGTGCATGCGGAACCCTGTTCTTTACGACAGTATTGATCAGATTTTGTTTGACTTCAGCTTTTCCTAAAATATTTTTAAAAAACACAGGTATATATTTTATTTTATAAACTCAACCAGCTCAGTACCTCGTCACTCAATGGCGAAACAGCAGAAGGCAGGCTTTTATATATGGAACCGTCCGAATTGATCAGAAATTTATGAAAGTTCCAGACCACATTGTAATCTGCTGTTCCATTTTCAGCTTTATTCATGAGCCATTGAAACAGTTCGTGGGTATCGGCTGAAATATGTATTTTTTCTGTCATCGGAAAGGTCACATGATAGTGCAGGGAGCAGAAGCTTGCAATCGTATTTGCGTCTCCCGGCTCCTGTCCACCAAAATCATTGCACGGACACCCTAATACGACTAATTTTTGTTTGTATGTTTGATAAAGTTCTTCCAGTTGGGCGTATTGGTTGGTGAAACCACATTCGGAAGCCACATTGACGATGAATATCTTTTTATTTTTAAAGGACATCCAGTCTAATGGTGTACCATCTAAAAGATGTATTCTGGTATCAAAAAGTGATTTGGACATAGGTTCATTTTACTAAATCTGAATACAAAGGTAGTTTTTATCGGCTTTCATCAAAACAAAACACAAATGGATATTGTTACCGCTGCAAAGAACAAAGGATTAATGATAGTTTCGGTTTATAGAAGAGGACATTTTAATGCAGCACACAGATTGCACAACGCATCCTGGACAGAGGAAAAAAACAAAGAAGTTTTTGGTCTTTGCAATAACCCGAATTATCACGGACATAACTATGAAATGGAAGTGAAATTGACGGGTGAAGTGAATCCGGATACCGGATATGTTTTTGATATGAAAGAACTGGCGGAGATCATGAAAGTTGAAATTGAAGACCGCTTTGACCATAAAAATTTAAATCTGGACACAGAAGAGTTCAGACAGTTGATTCCAAGTGCCGAACATATTGTTTTTGTAATATACCAGATACTGCGCTCAAAAATTGAGAGTCGGTTCGAACTAAGCGTTAAACTTTGGGAAACACCGAGAAACTACGTAAAATACCCCGCTTGATTCACGCTATAGGCTGGGATTCCATTTGAAATAAAAAACATTTAAATAAAATTTGTTTTACCGCCCCAACGCATTCTTAAGCACCATGTCGTTTTTTATCCTTTAAGTCATTTGCAATTTAACTCGAATTATGTGTTAGAACTTCGTAGTGAGAAACTAAAATGCAATAAATCAGCTATTTATATTCGAAAAGCGTATCACCGCTATGTGAACCAGACTGTTTGAGCCATACAGATGCTCGTGGCCGAAGTGAGGCGAAGCTTTCGCCCCACAGCGTAGCGATGAGCAATTAGCTAAGTCAAAACACTTTGTGTTATAGCCAAAGTGCTTTTGCGGAGAAGATAAATAGGCGAAGCTTCTGATTTGCAGCAAGTTAGCTTCGAAGTAGATTTTCTAACACATAATTAGGGTTTAAATTGATTTTGTTCAATGGCATGTTTTTAACTTTTTATTGGGCATTGCTTTTTTATATTTTTAAAATATCCAAGGTATAATTTGGTTTAGTGGTTTGTGTTGATGTACTGCACTCTCACGATAAAATGGACTATAGAAATTGTTATATATTCCTGCCACCATTATTTTGGTAGTTCAACTGTACATCAATTTACATTTATGATTAATATTTCACCCACTTTCCCTGCCAGATTTTACCTGCTTTGTCCATTATTGTAATAAGATACAAACCCGGAGGCAGAAAACCAGCATCAAGTTTTATTACCTGTTGATGATAGACACCGGACTCGTGGGTACGCCCTTGCATATCTGTGATCCGGTATTTGACCGGAAGGATAACATCATCAGGCAGTGTCAGATTTATCATATCGTGTCCGGGATTGGGATAGATGGTGATTTCGCCCAATAGTGTCTTGGCTTCTGTTGCGGTCACAATCTCCTCCGGAAAAAACCACCACTTATCCACATGGCTACACGCTTCATCAAAACATCCGTTGGGTCCTACTTTCATCACCCAGGAGTGAAAAATATTTGATGTAGTATCCCTTACCCCAAGACTTCCACCCAAAACGATGCTGCCATCATCTGTCTCCTGTATATCATTAATATTTATTTTTCTAAATGTGCCATTGTCCTTCAAAGAGGCTAAAAAGTGTATCCATTTTACCTTGCCATCCGGGTCAAATCTCGCCATGTAGGCGCCTGTCCATCCGGAAGTAAGAATTTTTTTGTTTAAAAATGGAATATAGAGGCTATCTATTTGCGTATTAAAACCACAAATCAAAATATCTCCATTTTTTGTTTCAGTGATCTTATTAAGTGTAAAATTACCAACATTTGGTAAAAAATATCCGTACCAATAACCATAAATCAAATCAAAAGATGACTCCCACACTTTTTTACCCTGCCGGTCTAACTTGGTCAGTAATGGAGGAATATTTCTTTTACTCGTATCAAAATTGGTAACTATATAGTGGCCATCGATTGCAACTTTTATTTTTGCTCTTGGGTTAGCTTCACGCTTATATAATGGAAATCTGGCGATTTCCATTATACTGTCGTTTTCCAATATTTTGAATATATATTTCTCCGGAAATCCCCATGCAGGATAATCATACACAAAAACCATATTTCCGTCTAAATCCACATCGGCATCAGTTGCTTGTGCCCAATCTCCCAACCATGATGGCTTGTAATAGTGTGGCCCGCTGACTAGAGTGCCGTCTTTTTTTACCCTAATCCATATCACTCTTGGATCATTTTCGTTTGATTGTAGGGCAGGGTCAAGGCCGGCTCCCCAAATAATAATTTCATTATTTTTAACTAACTCCATCCCATATTTATTTGGAAATCCATTCCCGAATACATCAAATGAATAACTATATAACTTATTTATATTCTCGTCCGGAACTAATATTCCCAAATACCAATTCATTTTTTGGTCGGTAATTTTCCTGTCAGTACAAGAATAAAATATCGTATCATTCCTACTTTTTAATGATTTACCCAGAATAAAAAGTGCTTTGTCTTTGTCAATCTCTTGTAATAATTCATATTCTCCTGTATTATTTATATTACCAATAACATTAGTTTCAGTATTACTACCTAAATGAACAATTCCTGAATACGTAAGCATTTTTGATTTAGAAAAAGGAATAAGGTTAAAAGTCCTGGACCATATTAATTCATTGAAGTAAGTTCTGGTATAGTACTGACTAAAAGCACTCAGCACCATTAAGGTGCTGAGTGCCAGTGTTAAGCTGCATTTGAGATAAGTCATCATCTTTGAATCACTAATTTTTTCGTTTTCAATATTGTTCTATCTTTATGAATAATCATGATATAAATACCTTGAGACAATAATGAAACGTTAAGGTTATTTTGATCATTTAATTGACCATGAACTACTTTTTGGCCCAGTGCATTCCATAATTCATAGGTATAAATGGCTCCAGATGTTGCATTTTTAATGCTAATGTTCAGATTATCTATTGCAGGATTAGGCAAAATATGAACACTCTCTTTAGGTATTTCTGTTTTTTCAGGTTTGGCTCTTGGTATTACGTCATAATTTATCAGTGGCTCTATGGTTTCTCCCGTAAGATAGGCCAATAACGCGCGTCCGTACGCAGCTTCAGGGTATGTCATCGCTGCCACCCTGCGTAATAGCATGTGATTTGACTGACTTACGGAATAAACTTTGGCTATCTCCTGATATAGATTGTATGCCGGCTCAGAATTGTGTGGCATCATGCTTGAACTATTAATAGCCTCCTGCACCTCTATTGTAATTTTGATAGCATCCCATATATCAGCTTTTGACGGGTACACACTTTTTAAAGTGTCAATTTCTGATTTTGCTAAACTAAACATACCCATCTCTGATGAAACTTCTGCCCTCTTTATTTTATAGTATATATCATCAGGAAACGCTATACTCCACTCTGTATACCATTCTTTTAACTGTCTCTTTCTTCCTCTGTTTTTTAGGCACCATGCCCACTGATTTATAGCATATCTTAAATGCCTTTCTGATTTAGACAGTGTTGCTTTTTCCAAATTAGTGAGAGGGATTAATTTTATTTTTAGTGCTTTGATTATCGTATTCAAACTATCTGTTTTTTGGCGAAGTTTAATACTGTCGCAACCTATTTTTTTAATATAGTCATATTCACTTACACCTGTACTGCTTGCTCCGCAATTATTAAAACTGAAGTCTGATTCATAAACTTTTACATAATTTCCTGGATTTTCCGGAATCATGCAGGCTTGTGCTGAAGTATCAATAGGTATTTTATAAAATACTGTTTCGTTCGATTCACAGATGAAATCTGTCACTCCTCCTTTTGTAAAACAATTTGAAGCAGCAGAACCATTCGGGCCTTCCTGAGCTGTACTGATCTGCGCGCCTGATGGTACATTGACGTCCCACCACTGGGTTCGAAAACAGTTATTATAAAAAGTATAGCCACTATTATACAAATATGGGAATATACCTACATCCGAGCTGTATTGATTGTCATGGGATTGATTTGCAGCTTTTCCTGTACTATATATGCCTTCAGCATAACTGTGCCCCGTAAAAGTGTTGGATGCAGATTGAAAAATATTTTGTCCCGAGTAATACAGACTGAAACTATTATTATTGAGGTAATTATTGTGTATAAGTAATTCAGCATTTACTGCATACACGCCTTTATTGCAATTGGATATTGTGTTGGCCAGTAATTCATCACCGATTTTTGATTGGGTATTTGACCCAAAAAGATTGTAGATTGCTACCCCATTATCACTGCCGGTAATTGTGTTATTGGAAGAAACGTCGATGCTACTCCCAAATGACGTGATACTATTCCCCGTCTGATAGGCAAAGGAGCAATCAGAAAAATTTGTTTTGCCTGGCAAATTATCAAGATATACTCCGTGTGCCATACCTGTAAATGTTGTGTTTTTAAAATCTGCACTTACATTTGTTCTTGAAAGTAACACACCATAGACATTGTCATAAAAATGGGCATTGTTGCATGTCAATATTCCACCAGAATTACTGCCAAGCTTGTAAACCCCATACAAAGCTTTGGATATTGTACCACCATTGATAATATTTACATTTCCACCCTTTACCATACTCACACCACCCCAATTAATACTGCAGGCCGTAAGATGACCGCCAGATAGTTCAAGGGTTCCTCCGCTTTCTACATTGATCCCTATGCCAGGATTAAAGTATACAAAATTTGAAATAGTAAGTTTGCCTCCTGACTTTATATTGATTGTTTGATTCGCTAACATGGGATCATTATAAATCACATTTCCGGTAACATTGTAGTTTGTAATGTGCTCATGGTCTGGGTGGCATGGAGAGCAGAAGTCTAAACTTTGATCAGGATTGGGATCTGTAACAGGGGTGCCATAGTAACATGGTATACATGGGTCTGGGCAAGGGAGACAAGTATTGGAAAATGCACCAAGATTTGGTCGATAGATATTAAGTGTATATATCATCCTTTCTCTTTGACCAGGAGTTAAAGAATCTCTATCAAAGCTATATCCCATCAAATTGTGGCACGGTATTGGTTCTCCATGTACACAAAAAAATCGCGACGCATTTGGTAAATTTTGAAGATTTGAATAAGAACAAATAGAATCTGTAAATTCCTGCAAAAATGGCCATTGTCTTAAACTCCTTGGTGTATCTTCTACTTCATCACCAAAATAGCAGGCTTGTTCCGGCTCATAACAATTGGTAGGATCTCCTTCATTAACACCCCATACATGATGTAATCCAAAGTAGTGGCCTAGTTCGTGTGCAAGGGTGGAGCCAAATATAAAATCTTTACCTATAACAATGCCATCCTTTTGAGTAGTAATTCCTGAACCCCATGGGTTATAGGCAAAAGCTTTACCACCTACTACATCTCTTACTAACCAAATATTACAAACTAAATTTGGATTAATCCTACTTAAATTTTTTATTTCCAATTCGTTACTTGCATTCAAAGTATTAAAAACACCTTGTGGTCTAAACGAATTCGAATTACAATTTGCCGGATTCTTAACAGGAACTAAAGTGAAATTTGGTTTTAAAAATGTATTTGCTGTAGAAATCATTAAGTCAATCAAATTGTCAGTTGGCCAGTCTCCAAAATTATCTTTTATTACATGGACTGCAACAGGAATGATGTAAGAGGTGTTCATACCAGAAATATCAAGACAATCAGACCTGAATCCAGGTGATTGAACAAAAACTTGCCCTAACGTTTCATTTGCACACTCTTGTCCTTTTAGATTAATGCTGTAAATGATAATTAATAATGTTAAAATTAAATTTTGCCTCCACCCCACGTCCGATTTTTTCATCAACGCTATTAGCATTAGTACAAAAATTTTCAGGCCCCATAGCCTGCAAAATACGTGATTTGTAATTGGTCTTTTTGAAAAGAATTTTTGATTCATTGTAATACGTTTTTTTGATTAGTTAGTCACAATGCCGAAAATAGTCATCACTTCATTTGTAGTTAGCATAGTTCTCAGAGATAGTGTCTTTTCGCTTTATAACTTTAAATCAAGGTTAATAAAAAATTATATTACTACAAATATGCCATATTAAATTGATATATCACTTACTTTTAACCAAATTTATTCACATATTTTTATCTTTAAGGTCTCTTTTACCTTTTTTGGGGTAAAAAATTCCGGTTATAAATTGGCAGATCCTTTCTTGAATAAAATTTGGCTTTAGTCACACTGGTACATTCCTTCTTTAAGTCTAAATAGCATAAATACGCATCTTAAAGACTCAAACTTCAAAATATCTGTTAAAATTATTACTTTTGAATTCATTTTAAAACTGTCGAATTCAGGTTAATTGATGTCCCTGCCTGCCTGCGTGAAAAGCGAAGAAGAAGGAATAGCTTGTATATAAATATAAAAAAAGGCCTCAAGCAAATGCTTGAAGCCTTCTGTTTTTTCTTAATTCAAAATAGATTAAGCACCACTAAAACTCTTGTTCAGCTTTAATGATTTAATAACTTTATTTTTTTCATCCATCATCTTAACAATATACATACCCGCTTTTAATTCGGATATCTCATGCTGGGCATTGTTATAGTGGAAGAAGGTCTTAACTTCTTTTCCAAACATATTGTATAAAACCACTTTTTTAACAGCAGATCCGTTGGTAACCTGGAAATAGTCAATGGCAGGGTTTGGATACACTTTTATATTGACAGCATTTAAATCTTTTGTAGATGAAACCGTTGAACTGATATTCATGGTGGTAGAATATACCTCTTGAGTCAGGTTTTTATCCGTGTATAACTTTACACCAACGATTGAATTTCCGGTAACGCCATTGGGTTTAAAATGAAACTGAAATAAATTTGAATTGGCAACAAATTGATTCGGTTTATTGGCAGGACATCTTTCTACAGCAGGGGTGTAACATAAGTTCAGGTCACACACACTCAATTCCCACGCACTTTCAAATGTGGATAAATTTTTCTCCAGTTTCCAGTATATGGTGTAGGTTGAATCGGCAGGTTTATTGAAAAGCACATCGGTCACGATTTCCCCCGCAGTCGGTGGCACAGAGATAGTAATCGGCGAAGGATTACTGCTAAACTGCGCATAAGCACCGCTTGTGATGAACAATAAAAAACAAAAAAGTAAACTTCTTACCATGGGTAAATGATTTAATTCTGCAAATATATACATAATATTGTTCCGGTGCAATTAAAAATGTGTTAAAATTTGAGATAACGCCTATTTTGATGCCTATATGACAATTTGTTGCTAATTTTGTTGTTAATTAATACAAGTACGTATTATAAAAAATATTAATTTGAATGTATTAACTTTAATTGGATGGAGGTAGAAATTTCTTTATTTGGTCAAAATGAGGACAAGGATATACACCTCATTTCCATGCGAAACCGCACCGGAAATCAGGTGCAGATTATAACATTGGGAGGGATTATTCACAGCTGGACGTGCTTCGATAAAGCCGGCCGGAAAGCAGATGTTTTATTAGGTTGCAGGGATTTGTCCGCATACCTGTCCGGCCATCCTTATTTTGGAGCAATTATTGGCAGATACGCAAATCGCATCGATCGCGGCAAACTAACTATTGACGGCGTAAATTACCAGCTCAATACCAACCTTCCGCCACATCATTTACATGGAGGTGTCCACGGCTTTGACTCCAAAATTTGGAAGCATCGGGTCGAAATTTTTAATAATTATGCCACCGTGACTTTAAATGCGGAAAGTAAACATATGGAAGAGGGTTACCCCGGCCACCTAACCCTGGAAGTGAAATATTCATTGACCGACTCGAATGAGATCATCATGGAGTTTTGTGCAGAAACGGATCAGACAACCTGTATAAATATGACCAACCACTGCTATTTTAATCTCTCCGGATCAGATAAAACCGATATCCTGGATCATAAAATCAAAATAAATGCAGATTATACGACAGCGATCAGCCAAAGCCTGATTCCAACCGGGGAGTTTATACCTGTGGCTGGTACCAATCTGGATTTTCGCGACTTCCATCTTGTTTCAGAGCGTATATTTTCCGATGACCCGGCCCTTTTAGCAACAAAAGGTTACGATTATAATTTTATACTCAACCGCCATGAAAAGGAAAGCCCGGTAGCACAGGTGATTCACCCGGCTTCCGGCAGAAGACTACAGGTTTTTACAGATCAGCCGGGAATACAGCTGTATACCGGCAATTGGCTGGGAGGCGTAGTGGGTAAAACTGGCGTCTACGATGATTATGCCGGATTTTGCCTGGAAACCCAACATTTCCCCGATTCCCCAAATCACAGTAACTTTCCTTCAACACTACTTAAACCCACAGAAAAATACTATACAAAAACAACCTATAAAATGGATGTGGTTTTAGAAAATTAAAAAACCGCCTGATTAATAATAACCGGGCGGTTCCTGTTTTTACCAAAATGACGCATTGGATTTTGTCGCTGTATATTTCTTATGCCTGTTTTGGCTTCATTACCTGATTATTTGATCATCACGCCGGATGCCATAAATTTAAGTTCGGTGATGGGCTCTGTGATCTTGGCAATTTCTTCCGCCGATTTGCCTTCATCTTCCGCAAAGTGTTTTAAATCTTCTACGGACGTCTGCTCTCTGTAGGCCTTTCCTTTCATCACCACTTCTTTGCCCGCCAGATCTTTAGGCATAAAAAATCCATAATCTTTAAACTGCACAAACATCTCTGTTTTAGTAGTGTCGCTGTCTGAAACGATATTCATCCAGCATCCTTTGGTTTGACAAACTCCGGACACTTTTCCATAAACTTTGGTTTCAACGGAGTCCGATTTGGTCATTTGTGCCAATAGGTCAGTATACGAAATCATACCTGCCGTATCGATGGTTTCTCCAAAGTGGATGCCGTCTCCCTTGGCTTCTGCGGTTTCTGTTGCATTTTTACAGGCATTCAGCCCGATCAAAATAATAGCTAAAAAGAATGTTAACTTGGTCATAAAAATTGATTTTCTGATAATAAATAAATAAAATAAAAGTTATTTGAATCATTAAAGTATATAGCACAAACGTATACTTTTACATTTTTAAAAATGTTAATATATCCTGTATGCAACGAAATACCTTTAAATATCTAAGTTTACTTGTGTTTATAATGGTTGTTTTGGACCTGCACGCTGGTTGCATTTCCGGCAACTGTAACAATGGCAAAGGTACGTATTTATATAAAGATGGCTCAAAATACATTGGAAGTTTTTTGCATTCAAAGCCACATGGAACGGGATCGTATTTTCACATTGATGGCAATACCTTTTCAGGAGAATTTGTTTATGGCAACCGGCATGGATCCGGCGTGATGAAATTCAAAACTGGCGATGTCTACACCGGAAATTTTACGGATGGAGCAATAACCGGTACCGGTACCATGAAATACAGAAACGGTGATATCTATAAAGGAAACTGGTTAAATGGCAAATCATACGGTAAGGGAATGTATATTTTTTACGACGGTGATGAATATACCGGGTCATTTTCTGATGGCCATTTTAGCGGGCAGGGTAGGTTGGAGCGCACGGACGGATCCTGGTATGAAGGCGGCTGGGCCAAAAGCAAAAAACACGGTAAAGGCATTGCCTACAGGAATGGAAATAAAACGATGCAATATTATGAGATGAATGTGCTCATTAGAGAAGACCCCTTTGTTGAACAGTCCAAAGAAATGGAAAAAACCGATATCGCAGACGCTGGTTTGGCCGCATCAGATAAGCTGAAAGATTGCAGTACCGCCTGGTGTCACAACCAGAAGGGTTTTTATAAATATGGGGATGGCTCAGTATTTTCCGGAGATTTTATAGATGGAAAAGCACTGGGCCAGGGTACCTGCAATTATGCCAATGGCGATGTATATACAGGTGGCTGGAAAAATCACGCACCGCACGGCAAAGGAACGATGTATTTTGCTTCAGGAAATGTGTTCACAGCGCTTTGGGATAATGGCACACCAAAACAAAAAATTGTAGAGGAAACACAGCTTGTAAAAACCGAAACACAGAAAACACAAAAGGATAATATTAAAAGTTCAAACCAGGGACAAACCAGAATTTATGCCTTAATTGTGGGCATTGCCACCTATAGCCATATGCCATCGTTAAAATATACAGACGATGATGCATACCAGTTGTATGCTTTCCTTAAAAGCCCGGAGGGAGGAGCTATTCCGGATGAAAATATCAAAATCCTGATTGACGATGCAGCTACGCAGAAAACCATACGGCAGGAGCTGAACAATATGGCGTTAAAGGCAGATGCCAATGACGTGGTTCTGTTGTATATGGCCGGCCATGGCTTGGATGGGGCCTATGTTCCCAGCGACTTTGATGGCTATAAAAACCAGTTACCGTATGGAGAAATTATTGAAATTTTAAATAATTCAGCAGCAAGGCACAAGCTTTTTATGACCGATGCCTGCCATTCCGGTTCCATGATGGCCTCTGCACGAACGCCGCTCAATGTGGCACTGGATAATTTTTATAGCGCTTACAATACGATAAATGGAGGAACAGCCATTATGGTTTCTTCAAAAAAAGAAGAAGTATCCCTGGAATACGGAGGATTGAGGCAAGGGGTTTTTTCGCACTTTTTGATTAAGGGACTTAAAGGAAACGCCGATAAGGATGGGGATAAGCTAATTACCATCACCGAATTGTTTAATTATATTTCGAATAACGTCAAAACGTATACGTCGAATGCCCAGCATCCTTCCATCCTCGGAGATTATAATAAAGACATGCCGGTAGGCCTGGTGAGATAATTTCCCCGGCTTTTAATATAAATAAGTACAATATAAATATTTTTGGTTTAATTTGAACGTCAATTGGGAATCGTAACGAATTCAATTTTTTGATTCCCATATGGAAAACAAATAGGACATGTAACGCTAACGATGCATTAGAATGTCGTAATAGATTTTTTGATGTTTAGTTAGGGTTTAATCTGAACCAAATTATAAAAAATTAGAATGGGTTACATTTACCTTTTATTTACCATCCTTTTCGAAACAGCCGCCATCGTATTAATGAAAATGGCAGAAGGCACGACGAACAAAAGTTACCTTCTGAGCGGAGCTATATGTTATGCGGCAACGTTTTTTCTCCTGACAATGGCACTCAAATACCTTCCGATGGGATATACCAATGCCGTCTGGGCCGGGGCAAGCACATTTATGGTGTATTTGACCGGCGTGTATTATTTCAAGGAGCGGACATCAGTTTTAGAGATATTTTTTATTTTTTGTATCCTCGTAGGTATCGTCGGACTGAATTATTTGCAAAAAGGGAAATAAATCCGCTTATTTATACGGTTTTTACGAAAAAAGTTTACTGCACTATTTTGTAAATCAAAGTATTAACTTACCTTTGCAGCCCGAATTAAAAATTTTATTATTTAATCAAATTACTTCAAAAAAAATATGAATCATTATGAAGTTAATTTCATCATCGATCCCGTACTGTCAGGTGATGAAATAAAATCGACAGCAAGCACATACGAAACCTTGTTAAAGGATCAGGGTTGTACTATCGTGCATGTTCATGAAATGGGCTTAAGACAATTGGCTTATCCTATCAATAAAAAATCATCTGGAGTTTATTACTGTATTGAATTTACAGCACCTACTGGAGTGGTAATTGGAAAAATTGAGTTGTCTCTGAGAAGAGATGAAAGAATCATGAGGTTCCTTACCGTAAAACTGGATAAGTACGCTGTAAAATACAATGAAGACAGAAGAACCGGTAAAATCAGTGCATACAAGAAAAAGGAAGCAAAAAAGAAACCGTATGAAGGAGCTCCTGCTCCTGTAGTGAAGGAAGAAATTGTTGCTCCGGTACCGGAAGTTATAGCTCCTGTTGTAGTAAACGAAGAAGAATAAATCATTGATAAACCCTTTCAAAAATAAATAATAATGGCATCAAGAGATGATATAAAGTTCCTTAGTAATCCAACTATCGGACAACAAAGAAAAAAATACTGCCGATTTAAAAAATATGGTATTAAATACATCGATTATAAAGATTCTGAGTTTTTACTTCAGTTTATAAACGAACAAGGTAAACTTTTACCAAGAAGAATTACCGGTAATTCACTGAAATACCAGAAACTTGTTGCAGTTGCGGTTAAAAGATCCAGACACTTGGCTATTTTGCCTTACGTAGCAGATTTATTAAAATAATATTTAAAATTTTAAGAAAAATGGAAATTATTCTTTTAAAAGATATAGACAAACTGGGCGATAAGCACGATGTAGTAAAAGTGAAACCCGGTTATGGTAGAAATTACCTGATTCCTCAGGGCCTGGCAGTGAATGCAAACGCGGTAAACAGAAAAAAACGCGATGTAATTATTGCTGAAGAAGAAGCAAAGGAATCAGCAAGACTGGATGATTACAAAGCAATGGCAGCAAAACTGGACGGCCAGGTATTAAAGATCGGTGTTAAAGCCGGTACTTCAGGCAAAATCTTTGGCAGTGTGACCAATGTACAGTTGGCCAGTGCTCTGAAAGACCAGTTTGACTTGGACATAGAGCGTAAAAAAATACATTTACCCGAAGAAATTAAAGAGATCGGAACATATACCGCCGATCTTCTTCTGCACAAAGAGTTAACTGCCAAAGTTCAGTTTGAACTGGTTCAGGAATAAATAACTGGCAGAAAGTAGCACCTTAAAAGGGGCTTTACCATCGCGGTAAAGCCCCTTTTATTTTTTATTTAATCTCCCCTTCCTGGCGCAGGCATATCTTAATGCGTTCAGACAGCTTCCCACCATCCCACCGGACGTGCCCCTGCGATCGGATGGCTTCCCGCCATCCCATCGCTATTTCGGAATGTCTTCCTTGCGTTCAAACAGTTCCCCGCCATCCCATCGCTATTTTGGAATGTCTCCCTTGCGTTCAGACAGTTCCTCGCCATCCCATCTGACGTGTCCCTGCGATCGGATGGCTCCCTGCCATCCCATCGCTATTTTGGAATGTCCCCCTTTGCGTTAAGACATCTCCCCGCCACCCCACCGGACGTGCTCTTGCGATCGGATGGCTTCCCGCCATCCCATCGCTATTCTGGGATGTCTCCTTTGCGTTCAGACAATTCCCCGCCATTCCACCGGACCTGCCCCTGCGATCGGATGGCTCC
>WBZS01000318.1_pt1 | contig 72547 bp, 71 predicted proteins | sample 5204201 | NCBI WGS metagenome assembly WBZS01 (sample SAMN12344357, study PRJNA552823) | activated sludge metagenome | biome: Activated sludge suspended growth; feature: Nitrification reactor; material: Wastewater; isolation source: activated sludge from nitrification reactor of wastewater...
GACTCATCGACGCCCGCGGTCTCGCCTTCGGTCATCGTGCTCCTCACCGGACCTCGGATGGTCGGGCGTGACCACGACGATGTCGTCCGCGCCCTCGATGGTCGGGACCTACCTCGACCGGAACACCCGTCGGATCAGGCTTCTTCGTGGAGCGGGCGACGGGAATCGAACCCGCATTCTCAGCTTGGGAAGCTGGCCACGCCAGCCTCGGCAGCCCATCCCACGCCTCAATGGATACCCCTCAGCACCCGTGACAGACCGGGGATGACCTCCAGTTGGGGCACGCGCAGGGCACGACTCCAGTGTTCGATTATCCGTCGGGACGATGCCTCTTTACGATGGCCGCACACACGAGAGGCTCGTACGCCCGCACGACAATGCGACCCAACGCGCGCATCACCCAGAGGAGCTCGGGCATCGCTGCCTCGACAGCACGTTGGATCAACTCCGGCGGCTGCGTTCTTGGCCTAGCTCCGTGATGGACTCCGCCGAGCACGATCGCGAAGTGTTGGATCTACTGCTGTGCGGTCACCGGAGGGACGGCTCCGATCTCCGAATCGTTCGGCTGAAGCACCGCGACCTTCAACAGATCCTTGACCGACCCACACAGGACCCATCCATCGAGCGCATCTGGTGCACGATCGAGGTTGAACAAGGGCTCCAGTAGAGCCGGGTCGAGCTGCTCCTTCGACACCCACACCGAACCTCTTGGACCCGTCCTGAGGACGGCCGCCGTGCCCCAGACGCACGCCGGCTTGCGCTGATACCAGCCCCGTTCACGCAACTCCTTCGTCGCTCGGTCCGCAACGGCGCCGCCGTCGATGAAGAGTCTGCGCATCAATCCGGCCGCCTGGATTGCGTCATAGCTCGTCGATGTCAGGCTGCTACGCAGCCGAAGGTCCTCAACCGTCTCCACAAAGATCGACACCAGATCCATAAGGCGAGCTTGCCAGGCCTCCGCGACCGCCCCCGGCTCGGTGGTTCTGCGTGGTCCCCGACAGGCCCAACTCCGCTCGGCCCAGCTTCAAACCAGTGCTGGCAAGCACCGCCAGCCAGCCATGAGAGAATGGAGGTGATCCAGCCGTACCCGACACCCCCGGGGCTGGACAGAATCAGACGACGATAGGGGATGCAAACATGACAAGCCGCGCCGGTCGATGGTTCGCCAGTGTGATCGTCTCCGTCCTCACCGGTGCAGGGCTGATGGTCAGCGCAGCACCCGCCCATGCCACGCCGTTGCCGTCACAGGAGCTTCCCCCGTGCGCCGCCAACGACTACATCTTCGGAATCGCAACCAAGACCTGGGCGAACGGGGACTTCAAGATCCTCCTGTTCCCGACCTACAAAGGCAGAGGCAACCCAACCCAGTTCATAAACCCTCGTGAAATCACCAACGACATCTGGCATCTCACCCAGGCCTGTGTCCCGGACCTCTACGGTTCGCTCGCTGACAGCATCTACAAACAGATTGAGTGCCACGTCCAAGGTGGATGGGTCACCGACAGCGACGGCTATAAGACCGGTGGCACCTGGGATCTTGAGTCATGGGTACCTGTGCAGCAGGTCGGATTCACTAACGCCTGTGGCAGCACCAAGGACAGCGACGGACGCGCAGACGAGGGGTCGCATACCGGGAAAGGCTCCTGGCGACTCATCTTCGGCCCACCGCCCATGGACATGATCGAAGACAGCGAGATCACGATGGCAACACCCACACCACCCGCCTATGCCAAGGATGTATCGGTCTTTCGCACGGGAGACCTGGGGCTGTGGACCCGCACCGGTCCCGGCGGCCAGGCCGGTCGGGTCGAAGTACTTAAGGAAGGCACGCACCTCACACTCCTGTGCCAGGCCTACGGCGAGACCATCGCCGGCCCTACCACAAGCGCCTTGTGGGACTACGTCCGTCTGGATGACGGGCGAGAGTACTGGGTCAGCGATGTGTTCGTGTTCACTGGATCGGACGGACAGATCGCACCGACCTGCTGACCGCCGGGCGCCGCAATGAAGCTCAGTACTAGAAGGCGCCAATGGTTACCTTCCAGAAGGAGCATTTCGAGGTGATTCGTGGTGATGGTCAGCCGCGGATCCCGCCCCTGGCGCGTCTTCCTCGGGTTGGAGTTGGCGGTATCGCCGGCTCTTCTTGCTAACGACCCGTACGCAGCCCCACCGATAAGGCCTGAGTGGAGGGGACCCGCAGCCGACTGACCGACGGCGACGCCAACCTGCGCCGGCTGCGTTGCAGGAGCATGCTGGAGAAGTAGTGGCCTGCGGGAACTGCCGACGTTGAGCGGTAACAAGCCTCGAATCAGCGCCCCGCTGTCCATCCTGAGCAATATCCAGGCCACGGTCCGTCAAGGGATCTCTTCGTCTTCAGTCCGCCAGCCCACCGAGCCGGGCGACGCCGCACGGGTTCCACCCAACTCTCCCGGAGTCCGCTCCATCGCTGTCAGCCGGAGCGTGCAGACTGATTGCGGACCTCAGTCTCGAAGGAGTGCATGTGACCAATCCGCTGTCACCCGCTGCCATGCTTGCAACCTCGATGCACGCGCAACCGGGCGTCTATGCGCTCCTGCTGGGTTCGGGTGTATCTACCGGGGCGGGCGTCCCTACTGGCTGGGGAGTCGTGAAGGAACTGGTCCGCCGCGTCGCCGCCGTAGAGGACTTGGACACACTCGACTTGGCCGAGTCCGATCCTGAGCGGTGGTGGCACGAGCATCATGACGGAGACCTCGGCTATGCGGCACTGCTGGAGGCGCTGGCCCCCACCGCTGCCGCCAGGCAGGGCATCCTGGCCGACTTCTTCGAGCCGACCGACGACGAACGCGAACACGGCATCAAGACACCTAGCAAGGCTCACTTGGCGATAGCCCAACTGGTCAAGCGCGGATCGGTGAAGGTCATCGTGACCACCAACTTCGACCGGCTCATGGAGCAGGCGCTGGACGCTATGGGCGTGGCCCCTCAAGTCATCTCCCGGCCGGAGGCCGTGGCGGGGATGAAGCCGCTCGTGCATGCACCCGCGACGGTGATCAAACTTCATGGCGACTACCTCGACCTTGGGTCGCGGAACACCCCGAGCGAGTTAGAGGCATACCCGGACGAGTGGAAGACGCTCCTGGCCAGGGTGTTGGACGAGTACGGGGTTGTGATCTCAGGCTGGTCAGCAGACTGGGACACTGCCTTGGTTTCTCTCATCGACGCGGCGCCCAACCGGCGCTACCCGCTGTACTGGGATAGCCGAAGCAGCAAGGGACGCAATGCTCAGCGGCTTTTGGCGGCCCGGTCAGGCATAGTCATCCCGGCCGCTGGGGCCGATGAGTTGTTCGTGGGCCTGGAGTCCAACATTGCAACCCTCGACCGACTGGCCGAGCCCCCACTGACCACCGCGATGGCGGTAGCCCGTCTCAAGCGCTACCTCGCTGACCCTGTGCGGCGAGTCGACCTTCACGACCTCGTCATGGCCGCGACGGATCGGTCGGGCGCCGAGGTCCAAGCGCAACCCCTCCAGGCATCCACCGTCGATGGCCAAACGCTGGACAACATCCTGCTTGCCCACCGGGAAGGAGCCACGCAACTACTCCATTTGCTTGCCACAGGCGTGTGGCACGACACGAAGGATGACCACGCCGACCTCTGGGTGGATGCCCTCCAGCGGCTCGTTGCGCAGAGCACAACCGCCATCTCCTCATGCACCCCAGCACTCGAACGGCTGCGAACCTACCCGGCAGTCCTCGCGCAGTACGTCATTGGAGTTGCGGCCATCGCCCGCCGACGGGAGAACCTGATGCTCCGAGTCCTCACCGAAGTGCGCGGCAAAGAAGGCATGGGCAACCGGGAGCCGGTCCCGGCCTACGAACTGCTCTCCCCGGACTCAATCCTCTCGGATCGCGGGGCAAACGCCTTGCCCCGATGGGGCGGTACACGGCGGGTCTTCCCGATGAGCCGCCTCCTTCGGGAGGACGCGCGCGCGGCTTTCGCCGACCTGGTTCCCGACGAGGACACCTACCTGCGCCTCACTTGGGGTTGGGAGTACAGACTCGGGCTCGTCCAGACCTTCAACTCGACTTACGCCTTCTACGGCGAGGCCGGAGGCGAGACCGCTTGGTACGCCGGAGACGGTCAACCCCCATGCGAGACCGACTTCCTCGACCGGCAGGCGCACGATCCCCGCTGGCCCTGGACCGACTACTTGGGCGGGTCAGAGAAGCAAGAAACGCTTATGCAGGAGCATCGCAAGAACATGCGAGAGGCGTGGTCGCAGGGCCGGTTTAGTCGGTACTGATGGCGCCTCGTTGGCATATGGAGGACTACACCCGCGAGAACGGCCCTCGACAGACACCTAGTCCGCTGGAGGGGGCGCCGCGCCTGGTGTGCCAACGGCTTGAGCTGTGAGGACCGAGGAACATGCTCGTTCGGTATCCGATCCCTTAACCCAATTGTGTGCGGTGGCTGGCACGATCGACCAATGATGCACGGCGATGACGCCCTCACCTCACAGGAGTTGATCGAGATTGGCCACGCCTGCACCATCCAGCCCAGCGAGCAGACAACAGCGAGACCCCGCCGTGTCCGGCCGGCACGGCGGGTCGGCTACGCCCGCATCACAGGCAACCAAGCGGATCTTCACAACGCGGTGAACATACTCCTGGGGGCAGGCGTTCAGGCCGCGGACATCCATACCGACTATGGCCCTCAAGCACTCTCTCGCCACCGTGAGGGGCTCCGTCGCGCGCTCCAGCAAGTGACACCCGGCGACACGTTGGTGGTGACCTCACTGGTCACCCTGGCCCGCTCCAAAGGCGAAGTGGGCCACCTACTCGATACCCTCAACCGCAGAGAGATCGTCGTTCAGATCGGCCGACATGCGCTCGCCCGCGTCGAGCCCGCTGATATCTCGGTCATGACAACGGCTATTCACGACCAACTCTTGGGCGACATCCAGGCCGGGCGGACCGCCGCGCGAGCCGCCCAAGTCGGTCGCGGGGCGATGCCATGGGCCCTGACCCCTCAACAGACTGTCGAGGTCATCGAAGCATTCGACGCTGGACAGCCCAGACTCCAGATCGCGACCAAATATGACATCGGCCTCTCCACCGTCTTCCGCATAGCGAAATAGCGAACTACTTCAACCCGAGGTAGCTACCACACGGCGCCACGAGGCACCTCGTCCTCCGTCGCAGTACCCCTCCCTCGCCACCGTTCGTTACTGACTTGTCCTGTCGGCTACAGCGAGCGCCTACCCATCCGCCACCGTCCGTGGTCCGTCTCGCACGGCTCCAGTCCATGCCCCACTGTTGATCCCTTCCTGACCCCCTTGGGCATGGCCACCCGCAGATCTTCATCAATGCATGGAAGACTTTGAGTGCCTTCGAACAGGAGAATGAGAAGTAGGAGGCTCATCATGATCGTGAGGAACGAAGTCCGGGCGCTACTTCGACTGTGTGCAATCCGCGTCGAGAACAAGAGCCTGGATTGGAGCATGGTGGCTCGCGCGGCGCGGACCGGCGCACTTGAGATGCTGTTGGCGGGCGATGTGCCCCACGCTGAGAGCGTCGGCACGCGTACTTCCGCGACTCCGATCCTCCGATATGGCCTGGCTCACGCTGACGCGGCTGAAGAACGGGTGACCGCGGAACTCGATGCGGCGGACGCGGCCGGGGCCAGGCTGATCACCGTGCTGGATGACGACTACCCTGCAAATCTTGCGGACGTCCCTGATCTCCCGCCATTCCTATTCGTCCGCGGGTCGCTCGCTGCTGAGGACGCTTGCAGCGCAGCCGTGGTCGGCACCAGGCAGGCGAGCGCTGTTGGCCTCGATCGCGCAGCCCGCATGAGCCGCGAGCTCGTGCAGGCCGGGGTGACTGTGGTGTCGGGGCTAGCACGTGGAGTGGACACCGCCGGTCATAGTGCCGCGCTTGAGGCCGGGGGGCGCACCATCGCCGTCATGGGAACAGGGATCACAAAGTGTTACCCGGCAGAGAACCGTGAGCTTGCCGAGCGGATCACTACTCGCGGCGCCCTTGTCAGCCAGTTCTGGCCGACTCGGACGCCTGGCCGGGACACTTTCCCGAGACGAAACCGCGTCACGTCTGGAATCTCCCGCGGTTCTGTAGTGATCGAGGCCTCGCGTACGTCTGGCGCCAAGATGCAAGCGCGCCTCGCTGCCGAGCATCGAAAGCATGTCTGGCTGATAGCCTCGCTTGTCGATACCCAGGACTGGGCACGCAAGATGATTTCGGAAGGCCGCGCCACCGTCGTACGGTCCTCCGAGGAGGTCATCTCTAGTGTCCTCACCCCCGCACCAGAATCCTCTAGGCTCGCCCCAGCCGCACAGGAGACGCTGGAGTTCGAGTGACTGGATACAGAGATTTTGCGGAGCCCGCGAACGCAGGAAGATGGAGTCTCGCTGACTGGGAGCGGTGGGTTGCTGACCAAGGACTTCTCATCAACGTCTGGCCGGACCAGCCGAATGTCTGCGGGGTCTGCTGGGGATCCACAGGCGTTCGATACGACGGCCAGCATTTCGAGACCTGCTATTATTGCGACCAGCAGTCTCAGCTCGCTGGGCTCGTACCCGTGTCCTACTCGTGGGATGGCGGGCTTGAGGGGATGCTAGCGCGGGCCAAGAGCACCCCCGCCTACCGCTGGCTGAACCTGCCCCTGGCTGCCGTGCTCGCGAGGTTCCTCGAACGCCATTTCGGATGTATCGAGCGGCACTTCGGAGAAATCGACCTGGTCACATTGCTACCTTCAAATCCGCAGACTCGGGGCGGGTGGGATCACCTCAGAGATTTGTATGACAGGGTCACTGGATGGCCAGGAAACTGGGATCCAGATGTGCTAATCAAGCGTGATGCAGTCGGGGCAAGCGCCACGAGGGGCATCGTGACTCCTCGATTCGAAGTCGTGCAGCCACTCGGCTTGAAAGGAAGACGAGTGCTACTTATTGACGATACATGGACGTCGGGGGGCACGATGCTGTCGGCAGCGAAGTCGGTCGCCGATGTGACCGGGGTGCCAGCTGTGGCGGTCACTCTGGGCCGCCAGGTGTACACGAAAGCTCAGGAGAACTACCTGGTTGACGATATCAACGACATGGTGGCGCCCTACCAAGCAGAGATTTGCGCAATACACCCAAACCCCAGGCGTCACGGGCGTGGCTGATGGTGCTCACATCAAGTAGTGGAGCCCGGCGCGAACACTCCCGTGCGTCGCTCGGAGGGTTGGGGACGGGAGGATCAGACATGGCCGGATTGTGAGAAACGCGAGCGAGGCCACCCTCACACCGCACTGATGGCAGGGTTGCCAGCCGCCACGATCACGAATGCCACGACGCACAGTAGCTACACCGCGCCCGTGGGCTATTATTCCGTAGCCGAGCCCTAGATGTCGGGCGGGGTGTGCGGCGAGAGCTAATGCGCTTCGTCAATCAGATCCAGCATCGTTCGTGCTTGACCGATGAGTTTGGCGAGGTCTCCGTTCTGCGCGCTGATGGCAGCAGTGGTGGCCGCATGACTAACGAGGGCAGCCAGTACCGAGGGAGCCATCGTCACAGCTCCAACTCCGAGCCGGGCGAGACTGAGCACCTGTCGGCTGTTCTTGAAGCTGGCGGCCAGCACATCGGAGTCGAGCGCGTTGGCGCGAAAGATTTCCTGGATCTGAGCGACAACCTCCACGCCGTCCACGCCCATATTGTCGAGGCGATTGACATAGGGGGCCACGTAGCGAGCCCCGGCCTTGGCGGCGACGAAGGCCTGCATCGGCGAGTAGACGCCGGTCGCGGTGATGGGAAACCCTTCTTTGCCCAGGATTCTGATGGCTCGCAAGCCAGCTGGCGTGACGGGGATCTTGACGAAGAAGTTGTCCCCGAACTCTCCCCGGAGTGCCCGCGCCTCGTCGACCAGTGACTCGGCCGAGGTTGCGACGCCCTGGGCATGCAGGACTGCGTCCTCGGGTAGCAGTCTGCGAATCGAACGCAAGGTCTCCAGCGGACTGCCGCCCTCCCGGGCAAGGATCGAAGGGTTCGTGGTCACCCCGTCTATCGGGAAGTCGTCCAGCGCCTGCCTGATCGCGGGGAGGCTGGCGTGATCGATGAGCAACTGCATTGGTTGATCTCCTGTAGCGTTGTTGGCTCCGCTGGGTCGCTTTGGCCTCGCAGATCAGCCGAAGGGCGGCGCCGCTCCGCTGAGGCATCCGGCGCCGCTCGCCACGGGTTTGAGGCACATCTGGAGTAGTCAGTTGGCGACGTCTCCCGCGTTGCCCTCTTCAGGGTAGACGTAGGGCCTGCCGGCGTCTGCCAGCTCCAGACCGGCTGTCACATCGGGTACTTCGGACTGCAGCCGCAGCAACTCAGCCTCGTAGAGCCCGCAATCGAGCTTTGGCGTCTTGGTCTTCTTGCAGCTCATGCCGAGGTCGCCCCCAAAGGCCGCTTGGAACGAAGGTAGGCGTCCATCTTGGTGAATATGACTGCTGAGCTAACTGCACCGACGATCGGACCGAGAGTGGTGGAGAGCACTGACCATTGGAACACACCAGTGCCGGGGAATCCGTGTTCGCCGAAGCCCATGAGGAGCAGCATGAGGCGCGGGCCGAGGTCACGGGCGGGGTTGAAGCAGGCCTGCGACAATGGTGCAAAGAAGATGATCAGCAGGCCGATCGCGAAGCCGATGATGATCCCTCCGGCCCAGTCCGGGGGGCGGCTGCCTGAGATCGCCCCTGTCGAGAGAATAAACAGCAGCAGGAATGCGGTGCCGAGCGCCTCAGCCGCGAAGCCGATCCAGAAGCTGAAGTTGTCGTAGCCGACCGTGCCGGCAAAGCCTGGATTCGGCGCGTAGGTGGTCAGCAGGGATCCGATCCGCTCGCTGTGGAAGTCGACGCCCCATTCGATCGCCTTGGCTTCCATGGCCGGTCGGAAGATGGCCATCAGCGCGGCAGCACCGACGAACCAGCCGACCAGCTGGCAGCCGATGTAGAGCGGGACCAGCCGCCACGGATGGCGTCGGGTTGCTGCCATCGCCAGTGTCACGGCGGGGTTGTAGTGCGCTCCCGACAGTGGTCCCCCAACGTAGATGGCCATTCCGATCGTGAAAGCCCAAATGAAGGCGGTCGGCCAGATGTCACCAAAGTAGCTGCTCGTCGGCGAACTCCACACGGTCGCGGTCAGACCGATACCAAGCCCGATGAAGCTGATCAGGAAGCTCCCCAGGATCTCGCCGACGATCATCGACGGCATGCTCGGTTTGATCTCCGCTGCTGTACCTACCTCAAAGATCTCATCCTTCTCCATGGTTCATTTCCCTCCCCGCTGGATCGCGGCCATGCGGTGCTGGAGGCCGACGGTCGCCGGGTGCAACTCCCGGTAGGCCTCGTAGAACGGCCGGTAGGCATCCCGAGCGCCTGGCTCAGGGTCGATTCGCCCGCTGTGAGTGGTCCAGTCCGAGTCCTCGCTGACGAGTCCTACGCCGACCCCGGCGAACATGGCGTCGCCGTAGCAGGCGCCAACCGATTGCTCGGTGATCAGCTGGCTCATGCCGGTTACGTCCGCGACGATCTGCGGCCATAGCCCTCCGGTCGTGCCTCCTCCGACCGCGAACGCCCTGTCGGTGGACACGCCGGCGGCGCGCATCCCCTCGAGGATGTGTTCGACTCCGTAGGCGGTGGCTTCCAGCAGTGCGCGATACAGGTGACCGCGGCCGTGGTTGAGAGTGAGGCCAAGCAGGACGCCCCGGGCGTCTGGGTCAAGCAGCGGGGACCGCTCGCCGGCGAAGTATGGCAGTGCGATCAGCCCGTTAGAACCGATGGGTACCTCACGTGCCTCGGTGCTCAGCTCGCCGAAGTGGAAGCCGCCGCCACACAGATCCCGCAGCCACTTGGTGAGCGATCCGCTGGTCGCCATGCCGGCCACCTGATTGAAGGTGCCCGGGAACAGGTGCGGGTTCACCCACAGCGGACGACCGGGCACGAACTTGTCGGTCACGGTGATGATCGTCATCGTCGAGCCATAGATCAGCACAGCGTCGCCGGGCTTCCGGACGCCCACGCTCATCGCATCCGCGAAGGCATCGATCGTTCCCGGTACCACCGGGGTGCCGACCGGCAGGCCGGTGATCTTCGCCGCGGTCGGCGTAACTCTGCCGACCACCTGGGATGGCCAAACGAGCTCGGGCATCTCCAGGCCGGGTGCCAGGTCGTCGCACCACTCCTTCGCCCAGGTGCCATTGGCGCCGTCGTAGAGCGGCTCGGAGTAGGACGCCGAGACGTGGTCGAGCACGTAGGCTCCGGTGAGCTTGTAGGTTAGGTAGCTGCTCGCCATGAACCAGTACTTTGTGCGCTCCCAGACCTGGGGTTCATGCCGTTGCAGCCACAGCATCCGGCCGCCTACCGACTGCGCGTTCATCGGGTTGCCACAAACCTCGATGATCCGGTCCTCGCCATAGCGATTCATGATCTCGTCGACCTCGGCCGTCGACCGGGTGTCGATGCCGTACAGGATCGTGGGCCGCAGCGGCTGCCCGGCCGAGTCCGCCGGCACAATGCACGGCCCGATCCCGCTCACCCCGACACCCGCGATCACGCCGTCGGCGGCATGGGGTAGCAACTCCGCACAGATCGCTCGGAAGTCGTGCCAGAACACGCCGTCCGCGTCGAGTTCCGCCCAACCCGGATGTGGCAGGGACACCATGTGCGGCTGTTCGGACAAGGCCACGACTGTGCCGTCTGGCGTGGTCAGTGCACCCTTGCTGCTGCCGGTGCCGATGTCGACACCGATCAGATACTGCTTCTTGGTCATCGTTGACCCCTTCGTTGTTACTGGACGCTGCCCGCCTAATTGCGGGCAGCGGAGACTTCATTAGTCGGTTGGCGCCATCACTGTGGTGGCGCGCCGATCAGCTCGCAGATCGTGGTGAGGGCCTCGGCCTCGTCGAGCCCGTCGGCCATGACGATCAGTTCGCTGCCGGCGGGCGCACCTAGCGCGAGTACCTGGATCGGATCAGCGAGCGAAGCCCGCCGTCCGTCGTGGCGGACCCAGATCGACGCAGAGAAGCGACTCGCAGCTGCGGCAAGGTCGTGCGCCACTTGGGCATGCAGTCCTTGGGGGTCGGTGATTGTGACCGTCCGGACCAGCATCTCCGGCTCAGCCCTCGATGGCGATCGTGGAGCCGACACTCAGTGCGGGAGCTGCGCCGGACACATGCAAGGTCCCCTCCAGCGCGGCCTCTGTGGCACCGTCGAAGTTGATCGTGATGTGGCCAAGTCCATCGAGGTTCTTGCGGACCAAGCTGCCGACTGCGGTCACCGGGTAGTGGGTGCCGTCGAGCACCAAGCTGTGACCCGGTTCGATGTCAGCAGCGGTCGGGTTCATCACGATGGTGAAGCAATAGTCGGCTAGCGCGGGGGGAGCGTCGTCGCCGAAGAGCACGTACATGCCTTCGTCGGCGAACGAGGCGGCTTCGCTGCCTATGCCTTGTACGGTCGTGCCGAAGATCTGGGTCATGGGTTTCCTTTCGAGGAGTGAGGGTGTCGGTCGCGGCCCTCCGAGGTTGTGACCCGCCCGGAGGGCCGCACTTGGTCAGCTGGTGGCGTAGAGGCCGATGGAGGCTAGCCAGGCCACCGCCACGCGCGGCACGCCGTTGATGAAGCGGGAGTACAGCACCGACGGCACGCCCACCTCGACGGTTTCGGCCTCGGCCTCGGCCAGGCCGAGCGCGACCGGGATGAAGTCGCAGCCGTTCTGGGTGTTGATCGCGAACAGCGCGGGCAGTGCCAGGCTGGGGTGAATGTTGCCCTTGCCGATCTCGACGCCGATCAGGGTGCCGATGATCTGGCCAATGACGGCGCCGGGGCCGAGCAGCGGCGACAGAAAGGGCAGCGAGCAGATGAACCCGAGGATCATCAGGCCGATTCCCGAGCCGACCAGCGGGGTGAGCACGTTCGCGATCAGGTTGCCCAGGCCCGAGGCGTTGATGATGCCGATCAGCATCGCCACGAACGCCATGAACGGCAGAATCGTGGTGAGTAGCGTCTGGATGGCCTCGCGGCCGGCCTGGTAGAAGACCGCGACCACCTTGCCGGCGCCGAGTCCGATCTTCTCCAGCCAGGTCTTGTTGCGCTTGGCCGCGAGTGTTTCGGAGATCTTCTTGTCCGATGAGTAGCTGACCTTTTCGGCCGGAGCGTCCGCGGAGGCCTGCGGTGCGCTCGAACCACCGTCGGAGACTGCTCCTGGGGCGACCGCGGCCGTCGCCAACTCCGCTTCATCGGCGAGCCGGACGTTGCTTGCCGACACGGCGGAGACGTAGATGCCCTCGTGGATGTACTGCGCAAGCGGGCCGGCTTTGCCCGTTGGCATGATGTTGATCGTCGGGATCCCCTTCTTCGGGTACAGCCCGCACCGCAGGGTGCCACCGCAGTCGATGACCGCGACGGCGATCTCCTCGTCGGGAACGGACGTCTTGAAACCGTTGACTGCCTCTGCTCCGGTCAGTTCGGCGAGGCGGTCGACGACATCGGGACGCACGCCGCCGCCGACGATGTAGACGATCTTGTTCTTGCCTTCGGTCGGGGTGATGGTGAGCGGTCCGCCGTAGCCACCGCTGCCGCGCTCGACGATGATCGTGTTGTAAGACATGGGTCTTCTCCTGTTCTGCGCGATGCTCAGTGGTGCTGCTTGACTTCGCCGCTGAGCGTGACGCCCTGCTGCTTCTCGACGAACTTGGTGGTGTAGTCGGTGACCCAGCCGCCGACGAAGTTCATCACCAGGCCGACCAGCAGATAGCGAATGGCAAGGTCAGCCGTAGGTAGGCCGAGCTGAATGATGCCGTTGGCGATGCCCAGCCAGATGAACAACTCGCCCGGGTTGATGTGCGGGAAGATGCCGTTGCTGGTGTGGCAGAACTGCATGCCGGCCGCCGCGTAGGAGGGCTTGTATCGCTCGGGGAGAAACCGTCCCAGGGTGAGCACCATCGGGTTGGCGAGCATGAAGGCGCCGAGGAACGGCAGGATCATGTAGCGGGCGATCGGGTTGCCGGCGGCCTTGGCCGCGAATCTGTTGATGCGGTCCTCGCCGATGATCGCGATCAGCGAGTTCATGGCGATGAGCAGCATCAGGATCAGTGGAACGATTCCGGTCATCCAGCTGATGAAGGTCTCAGCGCCGGCCTTGAATAGGGCGATGAACCATTCAGCTGCATGCACAAGGAAATTCATCGGGTCACTCCTTCTGTGTGGGCCGCGCCGGAGGTGCGGCGTACTTTGACGGTGGATGCCTTGGGTAGCCGTAGGCGGGCTAGGACGCGACTCAGCGGGCCGGGCGGATCCTGCGGGGTCTCGCCCCGCTGCACCGCCAGCCAGTTGTCGCGCGCATTGAGTACGGCGAGCCGCAGTCCGCGGGGCAGCCGTTGCAGCGGTCCGTCGGCGAGTCCGCTGACGTGCATGCCTTCGAAGCCGGCGAGCGGCTTGAACCGAGCCAGGACGGTGAGCCCGGTCATCGCCTTGGCCTCGGTGACGAATCCGTCGGTGTCGATCAGGAACAGCGCGATCGAACCGGCGCTGAACGCGGCCTTGCGTTTGCCGATGGCGACCTTGCCGCGCCGACGCAGGCCGCCGTAGCTGTTCGCAAAGTCCTTCATCTGCGAGAACGACAAGCCGACCTGAGCCAGATAGCCGATCGCCAGCACGACGATCAGTAGCCAGAAGTTCATTGTCTTCCCTTCGTCGGGTGGTCCGGTGTGTCGGTCATGTACAGGAAGAACTGCTCATAGGAGTTGAGCCTTGAGATCCGATCGAGACCGGCCCGGTCCGCCGCCAGCCGGATGATCTCGTCGTAGACGTCGACGAGGACCGTGTCGTCGTAGTCGCCCTTGTCCGGTACACCCATCAGCACGATCATTCGCAGCCCGTCGGCGCCGGTGTCGCGGGGCATTACGCCGACCACCACCACGATCCGGCTGCCACCACCGGGCAGCGTGGCGTGGGGGAACGCGATGTGAGGGTCGAGCGCCATGGTGGCGCGCCGCTCGCGCTCGTGGAGCCGGGTCCGGAACTCCTCGTCGGCAAAGCCCAAGGCAATCAGTCGGTCGATCATTGTCTCGAGGTTCTCCCGATAGCTCACGTTCGGGTCGAGCGCCATGAACCGGTCGCGGTCGATCAGCGAGGCAAGCAGCGATCGCGAGCTGGCGCCCAGCGGGATGAGCGCCTGACGGTCGAAGCGGAGCCGGTTGATGTGGCCGAGCAGTTCTTCGCTGTCGAAGACCTCGGCCAGTTGGATCGTGGCCGACGACGTGGCCAGCTGGGCCCGTGTGGTCGACACGATGAGGTCGAAGGTGTCGAGGGTCTCGGGGAAAGCCTCATCGAGCGACAGCAGGGTGTACTGCGTGGTCTCGGCGAGGATCTTGGCCAGTTGCAGCTGTACTAGCCGGGCAGATACCCGTCCTACCTGGGCCACGATCGCCACTCGGTAGGCCGGTGTGCTTGAGTTGCGGCGTTCCTCGAGGAAGACCTGGAAGTAGCTGGCGATAAAGCCGAGCTCTTCGTCGGCGATGGTCAGTTCGAGCTCTCTCTCGATGATCTGCGCAGCGATCGTGGCCATCCGGAAGGCCACCGGGTAGGCCGCACGCAACTCGGCGGTCGCTCGGTCTGTGGCGCGCACCCGGAAGCGGAGCCGGTTCACCATGAAGGTGAGGTGGTGGACGAACTCCTTCAGCAACGCAGTCGGTGGAATACGGATGTCCATCTCGGCCGAGATCGCGTCCAGGATCAACTGGACCAGATCGCTGATTTCTGCTGGAGCCGGAAAGCGAGTCAGCCGGATCTCGTCGCGGGGGGTGTGCATACCCGCCACCGGCAGGGCCAAAAAGACGGCCTCCGCAGGGTGCAAATCGACCTGGATCGTGCCGGCGACCGCGTCGGCGACCTGTACGCCGAAGGCGTGCGCGGGCAACTCGGTGACGCGCTGATAGTCGTCGGGCAGGTGATCCAGCGCATGTCCGGTCAGTACCCGGTCAAGCAGAACCGTATACCAGCGGCGAATCTCCTCGGCGGCTTGCACCCCCAGCTGGAACTCCTGAACCGCCACGTCGAGGGGATGGGTTAAATCGTCATCGAGCGGGTAGCCGGAATAGACCGTCTCGTAGTGCCGATCGAGAATGAACAGACGCAGCGCGAACTCGTCGGCGTGCAACTCGAGCCCGGCGTGCGGTCGTCCGATCACTGCGATCCCGTAGATCGCAGCCTCCTCTCGCAGCCGGGCCAAGTCCACGATCGCGGTCGTCCGGCCGATGGACATCTCCTTCGCCAGATCCTCGGTGAGCACCGGGCGGTCGGCCCGGATCAGCCGGGACAACGCATACCCCACCCGGGTGACCGGGTCATTGAACGAACGTGACGCGTCCACCAGGTCGGTACGCATCTGCGCGTACCTCTCACGGTCGACCACCCACAGCCGGTACCGACCCTCGTCCAGGTGGACGGAGGCGGTTCCTGCCAGCGCAGTGTTGAGATCCTGCACGTCGTTGGCGATGGTCTTGGCGCTGACGCCGAGCCTGCCCACGAGAATCTCCACGGGGGAGGACAGGCGCCGCTCGAGGTGCAAGAGGATTTCGGCACGTCGGTTCACGGACTCAGCTTCCTCTTGAATTGGTCGGGCCGGTCCTGGTGCGACGCCGGCGAGGCGTGCCTAAAGGCTGGCGGTGCGACGTCGACCAGGATCCGGGAAGAACGAAATCGCTCAGCCTCGAGACTTGCCGCCCGAGATGGTGACGGTGGTTCCGGTGATGTAGCTGGCGCGGTCCGAGGTGAGGTAGCAGACCAGGTCGGCGATCTCGTCGAGTTTGCCGGGACGGCCGAGCGGGATCGTCTTGGCGTAGTCGGGGGAGAGATTGTCGACGGTGGTGTTTCGGGTGTAAGCGAGGGCGTCGTTGTACGCGGGGCTACGTAGTCCGGTGGGTTCGAGGATGCCAGGCCCGACGCCCACCACGCGGATGCCGAGGGGGCCTAGTTCCTTGGCCCAGGAGAGGGTGAACCCGTTCACGGCCGCCTTGGAAGCCGAGTAGGCGGACTGACCCTTGGAACCTTCGCTGCCCGACTCGGAAGTCACGTTGATGATCGTGCCCGTGCCTGCCTGGACGAGGCGACGAGCGACGGCCTGTGCCATCAGGAAGGCGCCCTTGACGTTGACGGCGAACATGAAGTCGAAGGCCTTGCTGTCCAGTTCGTACTGGGGAGCTTCGCCGCGGGCATCGACGAGTAGCCGGGGCAGGTTCACTCCGGCGTTGTTGACCAAGGTCGTTGGGTCGCCCAGATCGTCACACACGCGCGCGACAGCTGCTTCAACGGAGTTCGCGTCGGTAATGTCGACCTTGTAGGTACGCGCGCCGGTGTTGGCATCGACCCCGTCCTCGACGGACAGATCGAAGCACGCGACCTTCGCCCCCGCGCGTCGCAAGCTCTCCACAATGTGCTTTCCAATTCCCGAGGCGCCGCCGGTAACGATAACGGTCTTCTTCTTGAGCCCGAGCCAGTCTGACATATTGCCTCCATTGCCATTCAAAGAAATGTCATGCGCAGGATTTGCGATAACTGCGCGCCAGGGCGTCCCAGCCCCGGCGATCAGGAGGATCGTAAGCAGAGTTCCCAAGTCGTCACAACGACGCAATAGTTCGGTCGATTTCCGCTCGCTGGAAAAAGTGCGACCGGTTAACCGTCGGCCTGCGGGCGTTCCGCTGCGGGTGCACCGCTGGTTAGGCTGCGTTCCATGCAGACTCCCGTTGATCTCACCACGACCGCGGCGTGGGCGCGGCTCCAGCAGCTCCACGACGCGTTCTTCCCCGACTTGCGCGGCGCCTTCGCCGATGATCCGCAGCGGGCCGAGAAGTACTCCTTCACGGCGGCCGACCTGTACGTCGATTTCTCGAAGAACCTCATCGACGACGACGTCCTGGACGCCCTGGTGCAGCTGGCCGGCGAGACCGGCGTCGCCGCCCACCGCGACGCGATGTTCGGCGGCGAACACATCAACGTCACCGAGGACCGCGCCGTGCTGCACACCGCGCTGCGGCGTCCCAAGGGCGACACCCTCGAAGTGGACGGCCAGAACGTCGTCGCCGACGTCCACGAGGTGCTGGACGCCATGTACGCCTTCGCCGAGCGGGTCCGCTCGGGCGAATGGGTCGGCGTCACCGGCAAGAAGATCACCACGATCGTGAACATCGGCATCGGCGGCTCCGACCTCGGCCCGGTGATGGTCTACGAGGCGCTCAAGCCCTACGTCACCCCCGGCCTGGAGGCCCGCTTCGTCTCCAACATCGACCCCACCGACGTCGCCGAGACCACCAAGGACGTCGACCCCGAGACCGTGCTGTTCATCGTCGCCTCCAAGACCTTCACCACGCTGGAGACCCTGACCAACGCGCGGCTGGCCCGCGAATGGCTGCTGAACGCGCTCACCGAGTCGGGCGCCATCGACGGCTCCGACGAGCAGCGCGCCGACGCCGTCGCCAAGCACTTCGTCGCGGTCTCCACGGCGCTCGACCGGGTCGAGGCGTTCGGCATCGACCCGGCCAACGCGTTCGGCTTCTGGAACTGGGTCGGCGGGCGCTACTCGGTCGACTCCGCCGTCGGCCTGCCGCTGGTGCTCACCCTCGGACCGGCGAACTTCGCCGACTTCCTGGCCGGCTTCCACGCCCTCGACCGGCACTTCGTGACCGCCGAGCCGAAGCGGAACGTGCCGCTGCTGATGGGCCTGCTGAACATCTGGTACGTGAACTTCTTCAAGGCCAAGTCGCACGCCGTCCTGCCCTACGCGCAGTACCTGCACCGCTTCGCCGCCTACCTGCAGCAGCTGACCATGGAGTCCAACGGCAAGGGCGTCCGGCTGGACGGCTCGCCGGTCACCACCGAGACGGGCGAGGTGTTCTGGGGCGAGCCCGGCACCAACGGCCAGCACGCGTTCTACCAGCTGATCCACCAGGGCACCCAGCTGATCCCGGCCGACTTCATCGCGGTCGCCAACCCGGCGCACCCGCTGAAGGACGGCGACGCCGACGTCCACGAGCTGTTCCTGGCCAACTTCTTCGCCCAGACCAAGGCGCTGGCGTTCGGCAAGACCGCCGACGAGGTCCGGGCCGAGGGGACGCCGGAGGCGATCGTCAGCGCGCGCGTGTTCACCGGCAACCGTCCGACCACGTCGATCATCGCGCCGGCGCTGACGCCGTCGGTGGTCGGCCAGCTGATCGCGTTGTACGAGCACATCACGTTCGTGCAGGGCTCGATCTGGGGCATCGACAGCTTCGACCAGTGGGGCGTAGAGCTCGGCAAGCAGCTCGCCCTGCAGATCGCGCCCGCCGTCGCCGGGGACACCGCCGCGCTCGAGGCCCAGGATCCGTCCACCCAGAACCTGGTCAGCTACTACCTGAAGCACCGCAACTGAGTCGGCGCACAAGGCGGCACTCGCCGCCCCATGCCCAAGGCGTGCGGAACGGCGTCGTCCGTAGCAGGACGACACCTCTCTCCACCCGCAGCAGTACCGAGACACGTCGGTCTGCGACGCCTCCAGCTCTCCCTGGTCCTTCGCCACGGGATCCGGAAGGCAGCTCACGGCATCGACCCTCCTCACTTCCTCGCAACGCGGACATGGTGTCCCGCAGGCCGCTGGCTCGGAGCCTTTGTAGAAGTAGTGGAAGGTGAGCGGACCGCGGACTCTCCTGCTGTGAACCCGGCGAGCTGCTGTCGCGCGAGCCAGGTAAGTGACTCCCGCGCGCCTGAGCGCATCGGCCGGCGTGCCTTCGGTCCAGTCCGGAGCCTCGGAGGTCATCGGCAACCGCGCAGTCGCCTGCGCGTGCCTGTGGACCTGGTCTGTGATCTCCCACTCGAAGTAGCTCGCCTCAATGTCTTCCGAAACGGCACTTGCCGGCTCGCTGAGAACGTCGACGAACTCCACGCCGCCGGCTACCCCCTGCTCGCCGAGCGCCTGGTGAATCGCGGCCATGTACGCCTCGCGGTAAGCGGCCTGGTCCTGTCTCCACAAGTTCTCCAACCGTTCCTCAGCGACATTGGCGCTCGCGAGCGTCGCGAACAGTGGGTCGCCACTCCTCTCGGCCCGCGCGATCGCAGTCCGGATGATGCTCTCCGCTTCGTCTCGGAGTTGGCCGGCGCGGGCCCGCTCAGCGTCACTCTCGATCGCAAGCCAGTCCGCGAAAGTGGGCTGGATCTCGGCCAATCTGGATTGCTCCTCCGGAGTAATCGCTTCCCGGAGCAGCGCCTCCTCGGCGTCCTCGACCCTGCGCGCGAGTTCGTCGGCCGCTTCCTCATATAGCTGGTAGATGCCCAAATCGGTGAGCACCTCGTCGATGTCGATGACGATGCGCCATGGCTCGGTGCGATGCCTCATCAGTTCCCGCTGATCGTCACCGGCGGTGCTGCGCACGATCTGGCGTACGTAGTCCGCTTCCCACGACCCCGGCCTGCCCGACAGCAGCGACTCGGCACCACCAAGGTTCGCCGCCACCGCGGTGACTACTCGGCAGATGATCTCACCGAAGTCGGCTCGCTCGGTGTGCTCGCCCGCAGTGCCGGCTCCGACGGTGCGGCGCTGCCGTGCCACCGTTGTCAGCGCCGCGATCGCTTCCGCAACCAGATCCCGCGCTGGGATCCTCTCGTTCACATGCGCGCTCACCGGTCACTCCTGCCGTAGCGGAACCTCTCCCCAGGGTCGGTGTCAGCGACCCGTGGTGCGCCAGTAGGCGGAAGCAGTTTGTCGGCGTAGCATCCGTCTCCCTGGCCGCCCCTGTGGCTCATCACCCGGCTGCTCCCGTCAAAGTGTCGACTCGCCGAGCGCCCATCCTTGACGCCGGGCACATGCCCGCACAGCCCGGCCAGGGCGGGTCCGAAGCAATCAGCCAGAATCCGCTGCTGGCCGAGCGCGTGTATCCTCTTGATCCAGCGGCGCTGCAGATAGCCGGTGCTCCAGCTGAGAAGTGCAATCAGCGCGACCCCGACCAATGCGAGCCACCGGCTCCCGCGAACGGAGTCGATGAGCGCCATACCAAAGACCACCCAGCGGGCCCTCCATGCCAGCGGCAGCAGCGGCACCCGTCGCCCCACCCGGCCTACGTGGTTGGCGGCTACCGCCACCAACTCCCACGGCAAGCAGTACACCTCCGCCGCGGCGACCAGGGCGGATCCACGCACATGCCGCTGACCGAGGGCGTGGGTCACCAAGGCGCTGACCTGCTCGTCCGCAAGGTCGCCCGTCAACACGCGACGGAGCACGTCCTCCCTGACGACGAGGTGTCGCTCGCCGACCATCACAACCGCTCCGGTATCCATCCGTCGCCCGATCCAGATGGTCGGCTCATGTCGACCGCGCAGAGCAGTGACCGGCACCGTCGCAGCGAGCACGCGGTCCCGTTCCGCACTGGTGGCTGGTCGCGCCCCGAAACGCCACCACATCCCAGCCCGGCTGGTGCGGCCGACGACGTACCCGACCCCGACCAGCACGACGGCCGCAGTCGCCGTGGGGGACGTCAAGGCCAGGAGCAGCCAGACGTAGCTGCTGACCAGCACTCCTGTGATCTGGGCTGCCGCCCAGCACGCACGCCACCTCGGCACGTCTCAGCCCTCCGCCACGGGGAGTTTGGCGAGCCGCTGCAGTTCCTTCTCCGCCACGCCTCGACCGCATAGCTCACCAACGTCGCCTAGCTGCAGACCTTCCTTCAGCAGCGCCTGCACAGCCCTCGCGGCGGTGGCCTCTGCCGTCGCGATCGCCTCTTCTCGCTCGGCCAGTGCCGTCAAGACGGTCACCGCCAGGGCGGCCTGCCGCCGTTCCTGCTCCACCCGCTCCTTGTGTCGGGCGGCGAGCACCTCCTGCACCCGCCGCCGGGCGACCTGTTTCGTCGTCTGCTTGGCCACCTGAGTCCCCTTCCGCCGCGTCTCCCACCTCCGTAATCCCGATAGACCTACCGACCCGGACATCAGTCGCGCCCAGATGACGATTTCAGACGGCCTCTCCCCACTCCGAGAACGCACCCCGCCCAGGATTCAGACACCGCTCAAGTCCCACACACCTCTTGCATCAAGGCCGCCAGCTAGCGTGATGGCAACGGCGCCGTGCGGCGGGAATCGGGGGGCCTCCCGGCGCCCAACGGCCCAGTGCGACCCCGCGACCTGCGCGCCGATCACGTGCGAGGCCCATGTCCGGGGCGCCCTGCAGTTCATGGCATTTGTGGATGTGACGATGGGCCTGCAGCGGATCACCGCGGGCTCTGGGTACGACTATCTGACACGTCAGGTTGCCGCGATGGACTCCAGTGAGAAGGGGCACACGGCACTGGCCTCGTACTACAGCGAGAAGGGCGAAGTCCCCGGCCGCTGGCTGGGTTCGGGCATGGCGGGCATCGAGGGCCTGGCGATCGGCGACATCGTGACTGCAGAGCAGATGCGGGGCCTGTTCGGGTCGGGTTACCACCCCCTCGCAAGGCAACGAACGGAAGCTCTGACTGGGCCGGACCTGACTGATGCGGACTACCGGAAGGCGCAGCAGTTGGGTCGCCCATACAAGGTGTTCGACCACGATGTGAGCCCGTTCAGAGTCGAGGTTGCCCGGCGGCTCGAGTCCCTCAACAAGTCGCGGGGCCTGCCTCGGACGGCTGCCGTCGCGATTGAGGATCGGGCCCGGATCCGTACCGCGGTGGGCCTCGAAATGTTCCGCAAACAGCACGGTCGAGACCCTCTCGATCAGCGCGAACTGTCGGGCTGGATCGCCAAACTGTCCCGGCGTCAAACCACCGCAGTGGCCGGTTTCGATATGACGTTCAGTCCCGTGAAGTCCGTCTCGACACTGTGGGCTCTCGCGGACTCGGGGTTGGCCGCCCGCATTGAGAAGGCGCACCATGCCGCGGTCGATGATGCTCTGAGATTCATCGAACGGTCCGCCCTGTTCACCCGAACAGGGCGGAATGGAGTACGCCAGGTCGAGGTACGGGGACTGGTTGCCGCAGCGTTTCTGCATCGTGATTCCCGGGCTGGCGACCCCGATCTCCACACCCACGTGGCCGCGGCCAACAAAGTGCAAACCGTCGCGGACGGCCGCTGGCTGTCGATCGACGGCCGAGTCTTGTACAAGGCCGCGGTCGCCGCCTCCGAGACGTACAACACTGCGTTGGAGCGACACCTCGGGGCCACACTCGGGCTGCGGTTCGAGGCTCGGCCTGGTCGCGATCCACGCAAGCGCATGGTGCGGGAGGTCGTGGGGGTCGACGCGGAACTCATTGCGTACTGGTCGAGCAGGCGACGCAGCGTCGAGACGCGGCAGGGTGAACTAGCCACAGCGTTTCAGCGGCGCCACGGCCGCCCAGCAACCCCGGTAGAAGCCATTTCACTCGCACAACAGGCCGCCCTGGAAACGCGGCAGGCCAAGCACGAACCGCGGGCCATGGCAGAGCAACGCGCAGCCTGGCAGGCCCAGGCGACCCGGCTTCTCGGGAGCCGCGAGGCCATCACCACCATGATCAACGCAACCCTGAATCAGGGGACCAACAGTGCGCGGCTTCCAGATCCGGAATGGATGAAGCGGGCGGCGGGCATCGTGGTGGATCAAGTGCAACAACACCGCTCCACCTGGCAGGTCTGGCATCTTCGAGCCGAGGCTCTCCGAGCGGCACGGGCCGTCGAGATCCCAGTCCGGCAGATCGAGACATTCGTCGACCTGCTTGTTGATCAGGCGACGGCATTGTGTCGGCCGCTGAGAAAACCCGATCGTCCTGCCGAGCCGAGCGAGCCGGAACCGTTGCGCCGCAGTGACGGGGCCAGCGTCTACACCGTGGCGGGAGCACAGCTGTTCACCTCGGCCGCCGTCCTGGACGCCGAAGCCCGGCTGGTGACCGCCGCCGGGCTGAAGGACGGCAGGGCGGTGCCGGCAGCGGCGATCGATCTGGCCCTGTTGGAAGCCGAGGCGGACGGTCGTCCGCTCAACCCTGGCCAAGCGCTACTGGTGCGGGAGATGGCCGGTAGCTGCGCTCGGCTGGAGCTCGCAATTGCGCCCGCCGGTTCCGGGAAAACCACCGCCATGAGCGCCCTGTCACGAGCCTGGATCACGAGCGGCGGCACCGTGCTGGGGCTGGCTCCATCGGCCGCGAGCGCCGCGGAACTCGGCGAGCAGTTGCCCGGGCACACGGACACCCTGGCCAAACTGGCATGGGCAGTGAACCGCGGTGAGCAGATTGACTGGGTGGCCTCCATCGGACCCACCACGTTGGTGATCGTCGACGAGGCCGGCATGGCCGACACGCTTGCCCTCGACGCCGTGGTGAGCCACGTCATCGAGCGCGGCGGCAGTATCCGGTTGATCGGCGACGATCAGCAACTCGCCGCGATCGGCGCCGGCGGTGTCCTGAGGGACATCCAAGCCACGCACGGTGCTGTCCGGCTGACGGAGTTGGTCCGCTTCGCCGACAGAGCCGAGGGATCGGCTTCCCTGGCGCTACGGCAGGGGCAGACATCCTCCCTGGGCTTCTATCTCGATAGGCGCCGGATTCACGTGGGCGATGAGACCACGATGGCGGACGAAGCGTTCGCTGCCTGGTCCGGCGACATGGTCCGTGGACTCGACTCGATCATGCTCGCCCCGACCCGAGAACTGGTCTGCCACCTCAACCAGCGAGCCCGTGCCGCCCGCCTGGTCGCTGGTGGCGGATCCGACCGGGCGGTCTTGCTGGCAGACGGGAGCCGAGCCTCGGTCGGCGACACGGTCATCACCCGCAGCAACAACCGAGCGCTGCACACCTCCCCAACCGACTGGGTCAAGAACGGCGATCGGTGGCGGATCATTGCCGTGCCTGACGACGGCTCGATCCATGTCAGCCACAGCCGCACTGGCCGCCGTGCAGTCCTCCCTGCCAGCTATGTCCGCGACGCCGTGGAGCTCGGCTACGCGTGCACGACGCACTCCGCCCAGGGGGTCACCGCCGACACCATGCACGGACTGTTGTCCGGCAACGAGTCCCGCCAGCAGGCCTACACCATGCTCACCCGTGGCCGCGAAGCGAACCACGCCTACCTCGTGGTGGTCGGCGACGGCGATCCCCACACCCTGATCTACGCCGATACCATCAATCCACCCTCCCCCACTGACCTGCTGGAACGCATCCTCGCTCGCGACGACTCGCCGGTCTCGGCCACGACGTCGCTGCGCGAGGCCTGCAACCCCGTCGTGCTGCTCGGTGATGCCACCGCCCGATACAGCGACGCCATCGGATTCGCCGCCGGCCACATCCTCGGCGAGACCGGAGTCGAGCAGCTTGAGCAGGACGTGCAGACTGTCCTGCCTCGCATCACCCAGGCCGACACCTGGCCCGCGCTGCGGGCTCAACTCGTCGCGGTGGCCGCCGATGGCGGCGATCCGCTGAAGTCTCTCGCCCGAGCCTGTGCCGAACCGCTCCTCGACACCCGCGATCCCTGCTCAGTGCTGGCCTGGAGAGTCGCCGAAGCCGAGTCGGTGAGGCGGCGCGGGCCGCTGCCCTGGCTTCCAGGCATCCCGCGAAAGCTGACCACCCATCCGGTGTGGGGCGAGTACCTCACCGCGCGGCTCGCGCTCGTCGAAGACCTGGCTGGCCAGGTGCGCACAGCAGCACTCGTCGACGGCCGGGTTCCGGGCTGGGCCGAAGGTCTGGCCGGACGTCCGTCCGACGATCTGGTTGCCGACATCGAGGTCTGGCGGGCCGCGCATCAGATCGATCCCACCGATCTACGACCCACCGGGGAGGCCCAGCATGGCATCGCCGAGTTGCGTTGGCAGCGACACCTGACTGCTCGACTCGCTGCATGCCAGTCGGCCGCTCTCAGCGAGTGGGTGACCACGCTGCGTGCGATCGCGCCGACGATCCTCGATGACGACTTCGCGCCAATCCTCGCTGCCCGGCTCTCCCAGCTGTCATCCGGCGGCACCGACGCCCTCCCCCTGCTGACAACCGCAGCCGAGGCGGGCCCACTCCCCGACGACCACGCGGCCGCGGCCCTATGGTGGCGCATCGCGCGGAACCTCGGCCCCACGGTCGACGACGCCATAGGCGGGCACCAGACCACCGCATGGGTGGAAGCGTTCACCCGGCAAGTCGGGGAAGCCACCTCCCGAGAGCTGCAGGACAGCCCGTGGTGGCCAGGCCTCACCGCAGTCATCGAACGGGGTCTCCAGCGCGGCTGGAGCGTGGAGCACCTGATCGACATCGGGAGGTCAACGGTTGCTGACGGCAACATCGACCTGTGTCAGGGATGGATCTGGCGACTGTCCCCTCTCACCGATACCTACGAGTCGGAGGAGGAGCCGACCGATCCGGCCGACGAGCCGCCGTCCGACCTCTACACAGGATGGGAGCCGCCCGAAGCAGAGAGAGGCTCCATCCCGCACGGTGCACAAGGCCAGACAGTCGACCGGGCGTCCAGCGCCCCCGAGACGGAGCCGGCTTGGGACGGGCCAAACGATGACGCCGTCCTCGCCCTGGAGGGCAGGATAAGAGCCACCATGGGTCCGCCCGAACCCGCCGAGGCCGATCTGCTCCGGATGATGGCACGCGCTGACGCCATCGCCGATAGCCCGGTCCACCCCGATCGGCTGAGCGAGGTGAATGCCCTGACCGTCGCCTTCTTCGAACGACACCTGACCGGCAGCTGGGCTCGTCCTTACCTGGCTGGGCGACTCAGCGTCGACCCGGCCGCGCTACCCAACATGCATGCCGGTTACGCCCCAGGCACGTGGGACGCCTTGGTCGCGCACCTTCGCCGCCACGGCGTGACCGACGTCGAAATGATCACCGCCGGCGTAGCACTCGAAGCTTCGACCGGACGCCTGATCGACAGGTTCCGGGACCGTCTAACCCTCCCGATCGTGCACAACGGCCAAGTGCTCGGCTTCGTCGCTCGACGTAACCCCAGATACGCCGACGGCGACAGGAGAGGCCCGAAGTACCTCAACACAGCCGCCACGCCTTTGTACAGCAAGAGTGACCACCTCTTCGTCGCCGGCGACCTCGACCACGACCAGATCCCGGTGATCGTCGAAGGACCGCTAGATGCCTGGGCAGTCACCCTCGTCGGTGCCGGCAAGTTCATCGGCGCCGCCGCCCTGGGCACCAGTCTGACCGAGTCACATGTCGCCCAACTCCACCAGCCCGGCCGATCGCCGGTGGTCGCCACCGACGCCGACCTAGCTGGTCAACTCGCCGCTGAGAAGGACTACTGGCTGCTCGCGATGTACAACATGGCGGCCCGCCATGCCCGACTACCCACTGACATGGACCCCTGCGACCTCCTGTCGAACGGCCGGGGGGACGAACTCCGGGATGCCGTTGCTCATGCCGGAGCGCTGGCCGACACCCTGATCGACGAGCGTCTGGCTCACCTGCCGGGTGGTGACGCGGCCATCGACGCTGTCCGCGTACTTGCTGCCCAATCCGGCGACCGCTGGACGTCCGGCGCCGAACACATCGCCCGGGCGACTGGTGTGCCGGCAGTCCTGGTACGGACCGCCCTTGCCGACATGGTTCACGCCTGGAACCAGAACCCCCGAAGAGCCGCCATTCAGGCGCTTACTCAGAGCCAGGACGTGAGAAGCCGACTCATGATCGCCATGGCTCCGACCCAGCCGAGTGCAACGGGATTCCGACCCCGAACCGGGGCGACGACCGACGTCCAGGGGCCAGTCTCTGGGGTTGAGGAGACTCACGGCAGGGACCGCCCGCGGCGCGGCCCCGACTCACAATCTCCCTCTCCGTGAAGACCGACGCCAGTCGTGCCAGCACGGGCGCGCCGATTGCATTTCGAACCTTCACTTCGGGGTCCGAGACCACGACGTCTGGATCGCACGCGACAGCTCCCGCGGCATTACCGCAGCGACCAACTCTGGCTGGACGCAGAGGTCTACACCAGAGGTCGGCGTCGAGCTACACTCGACAACTCGAACATTTGTTCGATATCAAGTATGGAGGCGAGTTCCGCCAGGGGAAGAGAGGCGTCATGACATCGGACCCGAAGGTAGACACCAGTCACGTCACAGTCCACAAACTGCCGCCAGCTACCCGGCGGCGCAACGAGGCCCCTCGCTGGGAAGTTCGCGCACAGGGACAGGCCATCGGCTGGGTCGAGGCCCGCCACTTGGGCAAGGGCCACACCCTGTTCTACTTCGCGACTGGCATCCACCCAGAGAGCAGACGCGAGTACAGACTCGAAGGCACCACCGACTTTGATGAGCGGGTGAACGCGATCGCCGACTTCTACCGCGACCCCCTGACACAGCGCCAACACCTCGGAGGCTACTCGGGCACCGCACAGGCTTGAAAAGCCGGCGTCCGCTTCACGGCGCGATCGTGAAAGGTCGGGCTGATTGCCAGGACGGCACGTCCACGTGCCGTGTCGGCGGCTGAATGACCTCCCACCGCGGCGCATCGCCCACGGTTGACTCCACGGAACGGCCTGCCTGAAGCAGCGCGGTCGACGTGGCCGGTGACTGCTCGTGCGGAGCAAGGCCCGGATCGTCCATGATGCGGGTAAAGCTCCGGTGAGCCAAGGCCAAGCTGGCTGCCATCTCCCGGCTGCCGCTGACCAGCCGGTCGTATACGGCTCGGCCCGGCCCGATCGCCCTGTACTTGGCCCGAGTGCTTCCGGGCAGAACCCCATTCGCCCTCGCCCTTCGCAGACGAGCGTGCACCTGGCCAGGCGAGCTGTAGCCAAGCATCTGCGCCAGCTCGCGGACGGTGTAATGAGGATGCTCGCGCGCTGCAGCGATGAGTTGGGCGTCCATCTCCGGCGTGGATTGGCGCCGGCCGGAACCACCTGACCGGGTGGGTTGCGTCCGTATGCGCATGTACTCGCCGCTCGATTTGATCGGTTGGCTCGTAACGACCTGCGCGAACCTGGTTGCCAGGTCGCTGCCTGCGCTCACGAGCAAGCGAGTGCGGGCGATGAGGTTCGGATGATCCATCGTCCATGGGTTGTGGCCGGGCGTCGGCTGAAGTTGGTTGCGCAGGTTCTCCGAAGCCGTGACGAATGCAGGGTCGTCGTGCCCTTCACCGGTCCGTAGGTGAGCGGGCCAGTCCCCCGCGGGATGGCTGGCTCGGCGGGCCGTGGCGAGGTGCCCGAGCACGCCCTGGACCGTGTCAGTGGGGAGTCCGCCCTCCTCCTCGATGACGATGGCGGCGTCGGTAGCGACGGTGATGACCGTGGTCAGATCGGCCGCGAGGCGCCGCATGGTCGGAGCTGCAGGACGATTGTCGAGAGTCGCCCGTCCGATGGCCTGCCAGGTACGAATCACTCCTTGGACCGGGTCGATGTCGTCTGTGCCCTGTGTGGGCACGCCGCGCGCCGCATCCTCGGCGAGGAACCGTCGCAGGGCATCGGTTAGGAAACGGCTGTCCGAGTCCAGGTGCTGGTGAGGGTCAATAGTCCAGCGCGCGACCCGAGTCAGGATGTCCACGGTCTCGGCATGAAGGGGTTCGTCAGGTCCATGGATCTGAGTGGCCGCGGTGGCCATCACGGCGGTCAGCTGCTGCAGAATCGGTTCGGGTGGCAATGGCAGAGGGGTGGCCTGGCAGATGCTCCTGAGCGCGGGGCTAGGGCTCCCCAGAACCGTGAGGAGTCGGTCACCGACCGCGGCAAGCTCGTGCCAGCCGGCGGCCCGCCGGGCCGCCTGACCCACGGCCTGGCTCCTCGTGAGGGGCGCCGTCAGGTCCAAACCCGCGACGAACAGCCGCGCCTCGCGCAACGGGTGGACCAGATCTGGGTATCTCGTGCTGCTTCGTCGAGCCGGGTGAGCAGCAGCCTCGACGTCGGCGGCGGGATTGACCGCCAGGGAGTTGTGGACGCCGTCGAGGAGATCGGTCAAGGTTCGGCTCGCGGTGCGCAGGATGTCCAGTTCGGGGTGAACGGTGGTGGGCGACAGCTGAACCCAGCGCCCTCGTCGTTGATCCTCCCGTGTGATCGTCAGCGGCGGCTCCCGTTTCAAGACTCGTTTCCATGCCCGCGACACGGGCGTATGGGTGCCCACCGGCACATACCGGCTGTTGATCCAGATCGGGACGGTGCGCATCGCGTCGTGGTGGTGGCGGGCGATTCGCGCTGCGACATCAACCACGAGCCGGACGGTTGCGGCGCCGGAGTCGACCGCTGCCCAGGCACCGGGCGAGAAGAGCGGCAGGAGCTGGTTACGCAGATCGTGGCTAGCTAAAGCGAGTTCGCGGTCGACCTGGCCTTCAAGGCGCACGTGGTCGGGCCAGCGGCTGGTGCGCAGACTGGTGGTCGCCGCCCGGCGTAGCTGGTCGATGGCCCCGTCCGGCACTTCGATGAGTCTGCTGTCGAGGCCGTTGGATGCCGCTGAGCAAAGCGCGGCCATGGTGTAGGAGATCAGTCGCAAGGTGTGGCGATGCGGCTCGTGGCGCAAGGCTGCATGCGCCGCGCGCTGCCAGATGTCGAGGTGGTACTCCAGCGGATTGGCCGGCGCGGTGAGCGTGGCGAGTCTGGTGAGTGTGCGATGAGTCGAGAAGGCAGCGTCAGAGGCTTCATTGATCAGTTCGTCGAGGCCGGTGGGGAGTGGGCCCGACGCCATGGTCTCGCTCTGCCACAGGGCACTAACGGTCGCCACATGAAGTGGCTCGAGCGTCCACACCGCGGCACGCGCGAGGGGACCATAGACCGCCGTTGCGACTGCCCCGATGTCGGGGTGGTTGTCGAGCAGGTGCCGGCGGCTCCACTCCGTCGGGGTGGCCTTGTGGACCATGTCGGGCGAGGAGTGGATTAGGTCAGCCGCGGCGCCCATGAGGTCGGCGATGCGCGCGAGCGCACGGTCAGCCGGTACGGGGACTGGGGTGGCGGCAGCAATCCTGCTCAGGGTGGAACTGTGCCAGCCGATGGCTTCCAGCAGTCGATTGCTGTGGGCCGCCAGGCGTGGCCAGGCCGCACTCCGCGTCGCCGCCTCGGCGAAGGCGGTGTCCAGATCGGTGCCGGCGCTGCTCGACAGGTGTGCGGCGGCGGCTTCCGCCTGGCCCAGAAGCTGGCCCAGCGTGGTCACGACCGCGACGCCAACCGATCGAGAAGGGCAGCAATGATCTGACGCTGCGCACCCAGGTCCGTATCGAGCGCGATCAGCGCGGCGGCTTCGGAGAGAGTGCCCGGGAGGGCGCGGTGCGGGTCGACGACGCCGGCGAGGAGCAGGGTGCTCTGGACCTCAAGTAGACCTCCGACGACGTCCAGGCTCGGGCTTTCGTGGGACAGAGCAGCCTGAAGGTGGTGCTCGATGATGGCGTAGGCGCGTCCCGTCGAGGTTGGCATGGGCCCCACGGTAAGCGGCAGAGTCGGCATCCGAACCCCTTTCGTGGCAACTGTGGAGAGCGGAAGGCTCATCCCCATCGACTTCGGACTCGTCCCCATACGCATCGGGATGGAGGCAATCCGGACGGGCGTCAGCGAGCCACGCCCACGGATGGCCCTGTGGGCCTGCGGCGTCCCGGACCCGGCTAACTCGCACGAGGTCGTGCCGGCGGTTGGTGCCGGGGTTGCCTAGTACTGGGACGGGCAGTAGCCGCCCGTGTATGGGCAGATCGCGGGACTGAATACAACCTGCCCCAGCAGGTTGTGGTGGAGTTCGCTGATCGAGCCTGAGCTAGGTGGTCGGATGAAATCGAAGCTGAGCCATCGCGCGATCGAGAGGACTGATACCGACGATGCGCCGGCATCTCGCAGGCAGTGAACGGCGCTGAGTGCTCTGCCACCGGATACCCAGGTGTCGTCGACCAGCAGGACGTGGCTGCCTTCGACCAGGGCGACGGGCGAGCGGAATAGGCCTGCTACAACCCGCTGGCGCACTGGCTGGACCCCGGGCTGATGGACTAGGACGGCCTCGGGCTCGTGGCGCAGGTTGGTCACCATCTGATGCAGGGGGTGGGCACCGAAGCGCCCTCGGGTAGAAGGCACCGTGGCCCAGTGGGTGACAGGAGTGCCGACGAGTCGGCTCGGGCACCCGATGTGGTTGGTCAGGGCGCTCTGCAGCAGCAGGGACATGACAACGAGGTGTTCCCGCTGCGGGAACGGGGCTTTGTACCCGTGCATGAGTTGACCGGCCTGGGTGCCCTGGGCCGCGTAGATGCTGAACCCCGTCGCATTGGGGAGGTTTCCAGCTCGCTGGTGGGATGCGCATTGATAGCACAGCGCGTAGCCCGGGTTGGTAGGCCCACAGCATGCGGTGCAGGCACCGGCGTCGCGACGAGTGTTCCGCAGATAGGTTCCGGCTAGACCCTGAAGGAGAGCAGTGGGATCGACCGGGGTCGGGTCGTTCACGCGTCAGCCGGCGGGGATGACTTGGTCGAGGACAGCGTCGCTGGTCATCCAGGCAATGCGGTCCAGTGCTTCGGAGACCTCCTGGAGGCCGCCCACCGGATAGACGTTGGGTCGCCGCCCGTCCGCCAGTTCGCGTGCCCATTGGGTGTTGGTGATCACGGAGTCGGTGAGCAGGACGGGGCGTCCGTGCTCCATCGCCATGCGGGCCTGGGCGCGAGCGCCACTGTGCTCGCCCGCCTCCACCACGATCGTCGCCAGTCCGAGTCCGCTCATGGTCGCGTTCCGCATCAGGAAGGTGTGCTTCTGCGCAGGCGCCGTCGGCATGAACTGCGAGACGAGCACACCGGTGCGAGCAACCTTCTCGTGAAGCGGTCGACTGCTGGCCGGTGTGTACGGTGCGGCGATACCTGTAGCGATGACTCCTACCGGGACGCCATCGGCCTCGATGGTGGCCTCGTGGGCCGCCGAATCAATGCCGCGTGCAAGTCCGGAGATGACCGGCAGTCCACGCCGCACGACGAGTTCTGCGATCCTGGCGGCACGCGCACATGCCTGAGGGGAGGCGTCTCGCGAGCCGACGATCGACACGCCACCCGCTGCTCTCGCCATGTCGCCGCGATAGAACAGGAAGGGCGGGGCGTCGTAGACGCCTCGCAGGTGGCTCGGGTATCCCGGGTCCAGGATGGACACGAACTGGTAGCCGGCCGCCACCCAGCCGTCGACCTGATGGCGCGCCTCACTCAGTTCGTCGTTGACGCCGAAGAGATCCTCGCCTCGGAGCTCCCGCCACAGTCCGAGGGCGTCGCCGGCCCATACGACCTCGTTAGTCAGTTCGCGGGCGCTGCGACCGTCCGGCTTATGGAGAACAAGGGCGAGGAGGGCAGCTTCTTGATCACGCATCTGGCTCACCGACAGCCCTCCTTCCGTCATGATTCGATCATACGTTCGATCTGACCGGTTGATCGGGATTGAGCCCATGCTAGGCGAGCGTGTCGGCCTGGGACAGGCTATCGCCGTCTTGTGGATGCTTGAAGGGGCCGGTTCGGTCACAGTATCTCCCCGGTGTAGGGATCGATTTGGGCGCCATCCTCATCGACGAGGCGCAGCCGCGGTCGTGGTGAGGATGAATCGGGTTCATGCTCGCCGGCCAGCGTGTTGACGTCGTTGGCGTAGAGACGTGAGCGATCATCGGCCGCTACCCGGCTGATGTGGCGTTGGTGGCGGCCAGCGGCGGGCCAGTCGGCATGTCCTTCGTCGCAGAGGCTGCCGGTGCGTCCTCTGAGGCGGTCGATGAAGTTGGGGATGCTGTAGCGGTGCCACTCTTCGAGGCTGCCGCTGGTGAGGTCGAGTCCGGCTCGTCGGCGCTGGTCGGCGAGGACCGCGATTTCGTGGACGAGGTGGGGATGGTGCGGCCAACAGGCGGGGATGATCCCGCCCGCGGTGTGGTCCCAGACGTACTCGTGGTTGAACCAGGTGACGAACTGGTCGAGCCAGATCCAGAGTTCCGCGCGTAGCTGTCTGTCGGTGCAGGTGGGCGGATCCCAGGGTCGGGCAAGTTTGGCCGGATTCCCAAGGGCGAGCTTGGTGGCGTCGTCGGCGGTTGAGGCAGCGACCAGCAGGTTGTAGGCAGTCACCAGGGCAGGGGTGTCAGGCCATGGGAACGTTCTGACCAGGCAGTGGTCCTGGTTGTCAGTCATGGGTTCCGCGGCCTTCCGCGACGTTCGCTGCGATTGCGCGCGCCTGGGGGTCGATAGTGACTGTGCGGTGGCGCTGCAGGTTCGCGCGGGCGTGTCGCTGTTGTTGCAGCAGAGTTTGGCCACCCCTTCCGTCGATGCAGCGGTCCAGTTTCGCGAGGATCGGTTTGCCGTTCTCGGCGAGTACGAGGGCGTGGCGTTCGGGCAATTGGCGGATCTCTTCCGGGCGCAGGATCAGCATGTCCTCGCCATGGCTCGACCGTCCACGGGTACCGCCGTGCTGCCACGTGCTGCGGGCGACTCGGGCGGTGCCGACCAGATCGGAGAGTTCGCGGTTGAAGCCGATGTCTTTCGATCCTCCACAGACGATCAGGATGTTGGTGAGGCCGAGGAGGCTGCGGGCTTCTGATTCGCCGAAGGTGGACGTCAGCTGCGGCCAGGTCTGCGCCGCGTAGAGGAAAGAGATCCCGAGCGCGCGCTCGTTGGCCATCCGGGTGCGCAGGCTTGGCAGCGGTGCGGTGGAGGGCAGCTCGTCAAGACAGGCCAGCATCGGCGGGCAGAGCCGTCCGTACGGACTGGCGTTTGCCTCCTGCAGAGCGGTGTCGAGGATGTGCTCAGTGAGCGCTGTCATCAGCGGCGAGGCGGACGCGTAGGGATCTTCGCGGCCGAGGAGGTAGAACGTGCCACAGTCGCGGATCACTTGTGCGATATCGGTGGCGCGGCGACCTCGTCCCGGTACGCAGCGGCTGAGGATGGCGGGCTGGAAGAACAGACTGAGCGCCTGCTGGACGGTGGTGATGGTATTGCTGGCTGTTCGGTGATCTCCGGTCAGCGCCCCCTGGAGAAGTCCGTGCCAGGCAGGGGCTGCGGCGGGATGGTTGAGCAGGATCTCGGCCGGTTCGTGGGTGGAGAGTGGCGCCTTTGCCCAGCCGATCAGCCGGTCGAGATGGTGCCCGGCGAGGCCGGCGGCATGGAAGTAGCACTGCAAAACCTTCGCTGCCTCGGCGGCATAGAACCGGGCCGCGCCGTCGTCGTGGCCTGTCGTTCTGATGGTTCCCGCGGTGAACGCTCTGGCGCGCCGCTCGGCGACCATCGGGTTCACACAGCCGTCGATCGGATCCCAGAGCAGTTCCGGCACGCCGTCAGCCTGTCCGAATGGGTCCAGCACGGGGGTGGGACGACCGTTGGTGCCGCGGGTGGTGATCGACAGCAGAAGGTCGTCGGTCTTGGTCAGCGTGGTCAGCGCCGCGCCGGGGGCGGACAGTAGGGCTGGGGTCAGCAGGTCGAGCGTCTTGCCGCTGCCCTGTGGGCCGATCACTCCGGCGGTACGGTCCCACGGGCACCACAACTCCCCAGCGCGCGGCTCGGCCGCGCGTCCGATCCGCCATCCGATCGCCGTGGGATCGATCCTCCTGAGACGGTGGGTCACCGTTGCCCTCCTAGATGGATGGCCCAGGTCGGGGCCGGTTGGTTCGAGCGGGCGGTTCAGATCCGGTCATCGATGGTGCTGGTTGGACGCTCTCCCAGGTCGCTTCGCGGCGGGTGACAGCTGCGCGGACATCGGGGTGCAGGCCGCGCAACCCGTGGACCCGGAACGCGTCCCACTCCTGGGGTGGGATCAGGTTGTCGATAATCCCGGCAAGCATGCTTGTGGCCCCGGACAACAGAGGCCGGGGTTCGGCTTGAAGGCGTTCGAGCGCTATGGCGGCGCGGGCACCTTCCCCGCTGATCCACGAGGCCATGCCTGCGAGGAACAGCGGCGCCTCGGCGATGCTGGCGGGCACTTGCTGCACGACGCGGGTCCACAGGTCACGGTGTTCGGGTGCGTTCGCGGTGCTGATCGAGAGCACCGCAGCGTCGCGGACGTCGTTGTGCAGGGTCAGCACCGCCAGCCGCAGGGCGTCGGCGGGGGCCAGCGTCGCCGGCCGGCGCAGGTGGTCGCTGATCAAGGTCTGCGTGTGATCGATCAGCGTGATGGCGTTGCTGGAGCCCGGCATCTCGGCAAGGGATTCGATGGTCGCTCGGAGCTGGACGTGGAGGTTTGGGCTTTCTGGTGGGCTCGCGAGGTCAGCGGCCAGCGCCTCGCGGCTTTCACGTCGCTGCAGGCCATGGAAGGTGGCCTGAGCGGCCATGGTGCCGCTGCGGCTCGCAGCGCCGGTGGCACCGTCGGCCGTGTACCAGGTGTCACCGTTGATCAGCATCGAATCCGCCCACCTGCGCCCGAGGTAGCGTTCGCAGCGGGTGAGCATGTCCCAGCCAATGCGCGGGTCGTCGGTGTAGACCGCGAGGTAGAGGCCCTGGGTTTGCGGGCATCGGGCGAGCAGCCGGTCGAGGAACTGCTCCGCGTTGCGGCGGGACCGCACATCGGCCAGATCTGCTCGGGCGGTGATCGCGACGTGCCCTTGGTCAATGACGAGCACGACCAAGGAGTCGCGAGGTTCGAAGCCGACCAGGTAAGGCACCAGTTCGGCCAGATCGCTCCGTGAGCTCGCTCGGAGCTGGCGGGGTGCGGGTTCACTCATGGTGATCTCCTGTCTGGAATCCTCGGAGCGTGGAGGTCGGTAGGCCCTGCCGTCCACCGACGCCTTGCCTGGTCGCTGCTCAGACGGCTAGACCCGGCGGTGGCGGCGCGCCAGGCGCCAGCGGAGCCGCTGGAAACCGGGATTGGGGTGGCACCGCTCGGATCGGCTCCCACGCCGGCGTCGACGGGCTCCCGCTCGCAGCGGTGGAGGGCTCGGTATCGGGAAGGTCGATGCGCCTGGGGCGGACCAGCACGGTCTGCGGTATCCCGCGGTAGTCGCGGTGATCCTTGACCGTGGCGGTGACGGTGAGGTGGTCGCCGCGTTGGATGTCGTCGGCCCAGGCGGCCGTCGTGATCATCTTTGCCACTGCGTCGCCGCAGTCGAGGATGATGAGGCGCTGTGGTGGGGAATTGTGGTGGTAGCCGTCGATCCAGATCGCTGTGGTGATGGTGCCGGCCAGGGTGATCTTCGCTCCGATCTGACCCGCGTAGCTGATCGTGCGGGCAAGCTGGGGCTCGACCGGGCCCGGGTTGGCCTCGGGCAACCGGTGCCACGCGGGAATGGCGCTGACGGCGAGGCCGAGGTGTTTGCGCCGGTCGACGACGCCCGCATGCAGGATGCTCAGCAGGTTCGCCCCGTAGCCGCTGTCACCGTGCAGGCCGTTGATCAGGTCGGTGACGATCTGGGGTGCCATCTCGGAACCTTGTTGCAGCTTTCCGGTGATGCTGGCCAGTACCTCCGCGCTGTGGCGTCCGCCGCCCAGTGCCTGATCCACCAGATCGCGGGTCGGATGTGCGTTGGACCTGGGTGCCCAGCCGTGGGTTTCGACGACGGCCCAGGCGTAGGTGAGCACCGAGTGAAGATCCCAGGCGGCGACCCGGCTGGATCCGTGCAGCCCTCCATCGATCTCGTCGGCAATCTGCGTCGTGTCGAGGAACACCGGTGCGGTGGAGTGTCCGAGGAAGTCTTTCATGCAGGACCGGCCGACCTGTTTGAGTTCGCCAGTGTGTTGGTGCCGCACGATGAACGTGGTTGCACGCGGCCGCAGGGTCTGACAGTGGTCGCACTCCCCCGGGCGCACCAGGCCGTTCTCGATCGGGTCGGCACCGGGGGCGTACCGCAACACCACGTGCGCCCGTTCACCCGTGGCTGCCTGCAGCGCCGTAGGCGCCCCATCCGTAGAGGGCGCAATGGGCGCGCCCGGTCGTAGGACGTCGGCTGCTGCGACGAAGTGCCATCCGCCGTACTGGGGTGGCTCACCGCTGATCGTGACGGTGAATCCATGCTCGATCAATGGGGGTGCACCCGGCGCGGGGACGTGCGACCGCGTAGCGGGCTGAGCGTGTACAGCTATCCGGCCGGTGAATCCGCGCTTTGCGGCGCGCCGGTTCAGCCGGGCGATCTTATCCCGAGTCGCTCCCAATTCCTCGCCGGACAGGAACCACTCCCGTGGTGGACGATCGATCTGGTCGTTCATCACGATCCCCCTGACAATGCCGCGGTGGCGACCGGGATCGCGCGACGGATGGGCTGTCCGTGGTGCCGCGCCTCAGCGGGTGGGGTGGTAGCCATCGTGGTGGTCTCCTTTCGGGGTCGCTGCATATAGGTCGGGTCGGATAACGGTGGCGACCTTGCGGAGCCGCCTGAGACCAAGGAGCCGCTCTGCTTCGGCTGGCCTGGCCATACCTTTCATGCGGTGCGGCCCCCAGCGGCGTAGTAGCCATCCGGTCGCGGCGATGCCGAGCGTGATCGTGACCAGCTGCACCACGACGATCCAGCCCATCAGCGCGGACGACGACACCAGGGACGCCTGGGCGGGGTCGGCCAGCCCGGCGCCGGCGTCACCGGCCAGCAGGTCGGGCAGGCTGGTGAAAAGAGTCCGGCTGGCCGGCCATACCCAACCGACGCCGCTGAACCAGCAGGCCAATCCGCGACCGATCTGCACACCGAGGATGAGCGCCAGCAGCGTCCCGGTGGCGATGCCCACGGGAATCTCCCAGCTGAACGGGTAAGGGTCTGTGCGACGACTCGCCTGCAACATGGTGACGCTCCATCCTTCTTGGGTTGCTTCAGTCAGTCCCGGAAGCTGACGTGGACGTGATCACGGTGGGCCAACGTCGGGTTGGCGTTGCCAAAGGGGTGCCGATAGGGCCGCCAGGTGGTGTTCACTGCGGGGTTCCACTTGCAGGCGTCCCAGATGATGTACTTCACGCGTAGTTGTTTGGCGTGTGCGGCGACCCAGCGGGCCAGCTTCCAGCCAAATGCTCGGCCGCTCGTGCTGCGCCATCGAGGGATCATGAAGTCCACCGCCAGCCCTCGCGGGTGATCAGAGGTGCCGATCGGGCGGCCACCCTTGCCTCCCATCGACACGATGGCCGGAAAGGCGGCCTTGACACAGCGCAGTCCGTGTAGCGCGCTCGGCTGCAGGCCGCGCTCCGCCGGTGAACCGGACCGCGGACAGGATGCGCCGCTGAACCCCGGGATGCTGTCGTCGGTGGGGACGCAACTCTCTTCGTCGCTACTGGCGACCACGATCCCGCCGGTGCCGGCGTAGGTGGCCGCGTAGAATAGGACGTCGTTGCGGTAGCTGAGCGACCTGTTGTAGGACCACAGGGCGCGGATCACGCCGGCCTGACCGTCGCGGACCCCTGAGGCCACCAGGTAGTGGGCCGCGGAGAACACGCTGTCGGCATCGCTGTTGATCTCGATGCGACCGTTGTGATCGCCGTCGACGCCGTACTGGCGGAAGGTGGACGGCATGAACTGCATCAAACCGCGCGCCCCCGCAGAGCTGACGGCGGTGGCGCGACCGTGCCGAGTTTCCGCCATGCCGATCGCGGCCAGAAGCTGCCAAGGCACCCGGTACCGGGCCGCAGCCGCCAGGTATAGCTTCTTGACCTTCGCGGGGATCGCTTGGGCGGGGCTGCGAAGCGACTGATGCCGCGGCGTCCCCCACCTGGGCAACTCGACGATGGAGGTGGTGGCCCGACGTATGGTCAGGTGCGTCGTAGTGGTGTCGTAGGCCGAGCACGGATCGAGCCGGATCTGCTCCGAGATGGCCGGGGCGATGAGCACTGCGGTGAAGGTGACCAGACCGATCGGAACGCCGAGCATCATGATCAGCACCAGGCCGAGTACGGCGCAGAGTCCTTTCATGGCTGCCTCACCTGGCCTTCTCCAGGGCGGTGTTCGTCCAGGCGAGTTGCTTCTCGATGGGATGCAGGATCGTTTGGACGAGGAATACCAGGTCGCCGACCAGCCACACCGCGCGGCCCGGGGCATTTCGGCACCAGCCGGTGACCCATTTCAGGACGATGTCGGAGAGGCCGAGCCTGTCGGCCAGCTGCTGCCCGATCTCCTGGTCCTGGCCGTGAAGGACTTTGGTGTCGGCCAGGTGCGCCATGTCCTTCGCGATCTGCACGGCTTGCGATCCGACATCGCCGACGCCGCCCATGTCGTCGGGCTTGTGAGCGATCGCGATCTGCACATCTCCGTCGCGGCGGGACAGTCGGAAGTCGGCGTCGAGGCACTTCACGGCATCGACGCCGAGGCGCATCACTTTCCACACCTCGTCGCGGATCACGACCCGCATGTCTCCCTCGGGAGCGAGTTCGCGCATCGCACGCCCCCAGCTGTTCAGCACCAGTAGCGCCATCCCCGTCGCTTCATCGCCGAGCCCTTCCAGACGTGATAGCGAGAGGGATTGGATCGGTGCGGTCCAGTCCAGATTGATCGTTGTGTGGTCATCGAACAGGCCCTTTAGGGAGCCGCTCACCAGCTTGCCCAGCGCGTCGCGCAGCAGTCGGGTCTCGTCGAGGAACTGGCGTTGTGAGCCGTAGCGGCACTCGCCGACGAGTTCCAGGGTTGGGTTGGTGAGGAGCTGCCACAGTTGCGGGACGGTGGTCTCGGTCAGGCGGGATCGGGCATCGCTGTAGCCGGTGAGGCGACGTAGTGCGGCCTGGACGACAACCTCTTCGGTGGGCCCGAACGGCACCGGCGACTGGCCGATCTTCTGGGCGCCGACCAGGCCGCGGATCAACGTCAGCCAGCGGCCGAACACCACCGAGGCACGCTCGCGGGCCTGACTGGCCGGGAGCTTCTCCCAGCCGGTCTTCAGCGGTCCGAACTCCAGTGGGTTGACTCGCGCGGGCAGTCCCTGGCCGATCGCGATCGGTTCGACCCCGAACGCTCGGCACAGTGGCTCGTACTCGTCCTTGGGGTCGCCGAGTACAAGGATCTTGTAGCCGAACGGCGTCATCCGCAGGGCGAAGCCTTTGATGGTCCCCGATTTGCCCATGCCCGGTTTGCCGTAGACGAACAGGTTCGGGTTGCTGACAGGGAGGGCTTCATCCAGCACCCAACCGTTGGGGTCGGCGAAGAAGGATGTCCTGGACAGCATGTCGATCCCCATCTGGGCACCGGAAGCGGGCAGCGCGCGTCCGGTGACGAAGGGCCACAACACTGGTGCCTGGGCGCTGGCCATTCGCCAGACCGACACCGGGGCGGATGCGGGGCACCAGCCCCGCTCGAAGGCGGGCCGGCCGCGAGCCGGGGTGGGCACGAACAATCGCTTCTGCGGCGGATGTGCTTCCGGATCTGGGCGTCTGGGCAGGTCGTGTCCGAAGTCGGTCATGAGGCGATCCACGCCGCGGCCCGGCCGGGTGCGGATGATCCGGTTCATGGTCGGCCTCCGCGGTCCAGCCCGACACCGAGCGGCAGGTTCGCGGCGGCGAAGCCGGCGTCCTGGACGGGGTCGAGCCGGAGCGGGGCGAACCCCGCACGGCGAATGGAGCTGTCCAGGCGGCGGCCGTACTCGGCGATGTCGACGGCCAGCGGCACCGTGACGCACGCCACCGCGTACGGGCGCACGAGCGCATTGCCGGTGGCGAGCCGGGCGTCCAGGCTGCGCGTCTGCGCGATATCGACCCGGTCCTTGGCGCGCGGCTTGATCTTGGCCTTCGCACGAAGGGTTTCGGCCATGTCGGCCTTCCATTCGCCGCTCATCGTCTGCCGGTCGGCGACCGTCGCCGGCACGATCGGATACACGACGACCAGAGAGCGGCGCTCACCGGGCTCGGTGGGTCGCAGCACCGGTGCCAACGCACCCATCTGGGCGCCCTTGGCCGGCAGTTGCAGGGTCGAGGCGATCGACCACCAGGCGTCGTGTCGATAGTGCCGGGCTGCCAGGCTTGCGCCGACGGGACCGGCCTGCGACCACGGCACGGCCGCGTTGACGCCCGGTTCGCTCTCGCGGGCGGCGAGCGCTTGCACGATCCCGGCTCGATCTCCCGGGGCGAAGGCGGTACGTACAGCGGCGGCCAGCTGTGGTGAGGTCAGCCAGTCCACGCTGACGGCTCGCATCCCGCTGAGGAGATGGCTGCTCACCTCACCCATCAGCATGTGCATCACGCGGGCTCGCCCGTCGACACCGCCGCCGAACTCTTTGGCTTCCTTCGCCAGCCGTGCCTCTGGCGCCACCAGGGTGACGAAGGCCTCCGTACGGATGCTGGCCTTGCTCAGGCTCGCCGACAGTTCCGCGTTCACGATGCGTGACAGCATCGGAGCGTCCGGCCGGTCGTGGGCCGCCATCCACCGCTCTCGTTCGGCGCCATCGTCGGGCACGGACCGGACCAGGAACGCGACTTCGCTGATCAACTCGGTGCGTGCGCAAGCGTTGAGCAGATCGGTCAATCCTGCGCCCATGGCGTCCCGATCGGCATGGTTCGCCAGCGCCAGCCCGGGATGCTCGAGAGCTGCCGTGACCGCCCAGGTGCGGGCGGCTTGATCCTGGATGATCGCCACCCGGGTATTGGTGACCCCCTGCGGGGGACCGTCGTGGACCCTGATCCCGCTCACCACACCGGGAAGATCCGGCTCGGCGACCTTCGCGGCTCGTCCGCGGGAGGCTCTGGATCGCCAACTCGTCCAGCCCAGCAGCGTGCCGACCGCGAGTGCCAGTATCGCCAGGAGCCAGCCGGTCGCGGAGCGGCCCCGGATCGGGATGGTCACCAGTACGATCCAGACCGCCCACGACAGCATCAGCAGGATCAGAAGCGACCAGCGTTCCCTATTCATCGCCCACACCACGGGAAGCCCACCGGCCACGACCAGCGCCAGTTGGATGCCGGTCAGGCCGAAGAACAGACCCACCCTGTCGCGGGTGTAGTCGCTGTACACCGCAGCCATCAGCTAACCTCCTCGAAGTCCGTCACAGCACCACCACGGCAGCCTCGGCCGCCTCCGTTCCTGCCGCAGCGCCAGTCCCGCCGCCGCTGCCACCACCACCACCTCCGCTGCCACCGCCACCTCCGCTGCCACCGCCTCCGCCTGCGGGTGGATCGCCGGCGCCGGGGAGCTCTGGCTGGCTGCCTGGCCCTGGGCCGGGCCCAGGAGTGGGTGGCGGTGTCGGCGGCGGTTCGACATCGGGTGTCGAGTCGGGTGGGTTGGTGTCCGGATCGGGTGCGTTGGAGTTGTCGCCGTTGGCCTCGCGGTTGGCCCGTGCGGCGTCGTCGCGTCTACCAACCACGTAGTCGGGCTGGTAGGTGTTGTTTCCGATGCCCTCCTGGTTGGTGACATCGGCAAGGACAGAGGCGCCGACCGATCCGACCTTCATCAGCGCCCCCAGGCTCGCGGCGAAGGCGACCCCGGCCGGGCCGAGCAGGCTGGAGCCCATCTGCGCTGCGCTGGCCGCCTTCGACGTGGTGACCTCGTCGGCGCTGGCTTCCCCTGCCGTCTGGGCAGACCCATCCGCGGATGTCGTGTCGCCGCCGGCGCTGACCCCGGCGGTCGGGTTGCCATTGAGGATCCCCTGCATGCCACCCAGGGACGCCATCCCGGCCCGCATCGCCGCGCCCGAGGATGTGCCCGGATCCACGAAGGCGAGCAACTTGAAAAGAGCCAGCGGGGACACCACCGACACGCAGATCAGTACGATCGCCGGCACCGCAGTACCGATGGTCTGCTCCACGGAGCCGGCCTTTCCGGCGGTCAGTCCCTCGGTGAACTTCATGCCCACCCCGCTGACCAGCACCACGATCAGCGGCGTGGCGACCGCCGCATGGAACCAACGGAACGTCTTCCAAAACCAGACACGGGTGCCCTCGTAGGCCAACCCGGCTGCGGCGATAGGCCCGGTGGCGACCAAGATGAGCAGCGCGGCCGCGCGCACCAGCAGAATCACCAGGTGCCCGATCGCGGCGAGCCAGACCAGCAGGCCGAGCAGGCCGAGCAGGACCGCCACCCCACCTTCGGTGATCGTCTTGGCGTCCACCGGTGTGAACAGATCCCACTCCCGCCAGCTGGTGACGTTCATCAGCGATTCCATCGCTGCGCGGGTCAGGCCACCGAAGGCCGCAGTCACACCCACCGCATAGCCGATCCAGCCGCCCACGAGCACCGCGAACTGACCGACGCCGATCCCTGCACGAGCCAGGCCTTTGCCGTCTCGCCGAAACGCTGCGATGCCGAGCTGGATCATCACGATGATCAGCAGCAACACTCCGGCGATCCAGAAAGTGATCTGGTACAGGTCGTGGCCCGGACCGTTGGCGGAAAGGTCCGGGGTCAGCCAGGCGTCGCTCCAGGACAACACCAGGCGTAGCAGCCACAGCCCTGCGTTCCAGATGCTCAACCAGGCTGCGATCCAGCCGTCGGCCACGATCTTGGCCGCTGCAGAGCCAAGACGGCCGAAGGGGCTGAAGTCTCCGATCCCGTCAGCGAAGCCGTCCCAGAAGTCCACGAGATCACCCGCGCTCGATCCACGTGAGCCAACCGGCCTGGACCGCCAGCCGGGACCCGGGCCAGGTCGAGGGCGCCAGGGCGGGCACCGCGCCGGCACCGATCTGCCATCGCCTGTCGATCCACTCCATGCGTGCGCAGTGGCCATATCCCATCCGTGCTTCCACCGCGATGGCGGCACGGACGTCCATCAGGACGCAAACGACGGTCCAATTCCGGCCGTCGATTCCCTTCACCATCGCGGCGGCGGGGGTGGCGCTGACCAGGGTGCTGATGTCCTTCTCCGTGCCCGCTTGCCGCGCCGAGGTCAAGAAGACCTGTACGTTGCGGGTCATCTCCCATTGCTCGAAGCTCGGCCCGCCCGGCCGCACCCAAGCCTGGTGAACCTCGCGGACTGCAGGCAGACTCATCGATTCCAGCACGACCCGCTCGATCGCGGCCAGCTGCCCGGCCGCGCCCTCAGGGGTGCGAGGAAAGCCGCTGGGGACATCGGCTGGACCGAGATCGATCCGCGCCTGCGGGATCCGGATCGAACCTGCGGACTGCAGAGCCGCGTCCGGCGTGAACGCCGCCTCGCGGTCAACACTCAGCATCGGCGCGGCCGCGATCCGGTCCCGTGCATTGACCGGACCGGGGGGCTCAACGCTGGCCTGTGTCTTCGACTCGGTGCCCGGCTCCGTTCGACTGTCCGACCAGGCGTACCAGACAAACAGGCCCAGCCCGGCAACCAGGAGGACAATCGCCAGCCCGGCACACGCCAGCATCACGAGAAGCCGTTGCCGCCCCCAGGGTTCGGACCGCCGCGCAGCGCCTGCCTGCCGCCGCTGCTGGCGTCGGCGCCGAAGCTCGTCGAACATGATCGACCGCCTCAGCCGCTGATGCAGCCGTTGCCGAGGATGGCTCCCACGATCCCCGGGGCCACCTGATAGCCAACGGCAGCCAGAAAGATCACGACCAGGCCGATCACACCGACCTTGGAAGCGTGGGACATGTTGAACAGTCGGCCGGCGACAATCGCCCCGATCGTGACGACCACACCGATCCAGAACAACCAGGTGATGCCCCACAACACGTAGCCCGTGATGTCGGCCACGGGCGCCTGCGCCCCTGGCGGCGCCTTGGGACAGACCGTTCCGATGACGCCCTTCTTCTTGTCATCATCCGGATCAGCCGACGGCAAGCCGACCAGCGCCCCTAACCTCACCGTCGCGTAGCCCATCAGGGCGGCAGTCGTCGAGGAAATCGTGGACAGAATCATGGACGTTCGCCTTTCAACGCTGTGAACAGGTCTGAAATCCCCGCCATCGCGGCGTCAGGCAAGGGATCAGGACTCAGGCCGCCGACGCTCAATGCCGGACACGACGCCACGGAGAGCACACGGCCGCTCGCCCTCAGCTGGCGGACGGTGGGACTCGACGCCGCCTCGACCGATTTCGGCCACCGACGCCGGTCCACCCCCACCACAACGACGTGCGCGCGTTCCTTGCCCAGCGCGGCCAATGTGGTGTCCAGGCGCCGCATGCCGGGCGCCGTGGGACGGGTGACGAACACGACCACCGGCAGCGTTCGCGCCAGATGGCCCAACCAGCCCGGATCGGTTGCGAGCACGCCGACGTCCCAGGAGCAGTCCAGCACCGTCCACTGCCTAGTGGTCGCGGCCGGTGTCGGGAGCTGCCTCAGGCTAGGCACATGGCCTCCGCGCCGCTCGATCAGCACTGATTCGCGAGATCCCTGGACCCATCCGTCAACGGTGCCCAACTCGGCACTTGCGGCCGCACACAGACCTGAGGAGCCGACCGTGCAGCACTCCACCACCCGGGCGTTACCGATATGATCGGCCAAGGCCAGCGCCACAGTCGACGTCCCGGCAGCAGGCATGCAACCGGCCACTAACACGATCCGCTCGGTCGAGCTGGGCCACGGCGCGACCTCACCGTCACCCGTGGATGTCGGAACGACTAGATGATTGCGGAACTTGCCTGCCATCAGGGCTGCGTACGCCTGCCGCAGTTCGGTGACGGCCACCGGCCCACTCATCTGACGCCCCAGCAAGTCGCAGGGCAAGCCTGTGCATCCAGAACGAAGAGGCGATCTGCGGCGGGCTCCACGGAGTGGCAAAGGGTGGACAACCACCTGGTTCCGATGACGTGAGGGTCGCCTGGCGCACCGACGCTGGCATCCATGCTGCCCTGGCCTCGAGCGAGATTAGTTTGGTGAATCATCGTGTCTGGACCCCTATTCGACTGACTGCGTCTCCATAAGCGACGCAAGCGCTGCAAGTCGGACATGGCGTCGGAGCCCGCTTCAGCTGGCTGGCCTGCTCCGTTCGTGTGAGCTCACCGGCGGGACCGTGATGCTCACTCGCAGAGCCGGCTGGTATTTCGAGACGGCCAACCACCGCACGGCACCTGCGAGCTAGTACTCGGGGCTGGGACACCCCGGCCCGGTACGCTGATCAGGCGGAACCGATGGGGCCGATCCGCACGGGGTGGCATCGGGCTCGATGGCTGAGCCTCTCGTCGGCTGGGCTACACGCGAATGTGAGGAGTTCCATGAACAAGGAGCACCACGACGAGCGCGAGGCGAAACTGGTCGTCGAGAGAGTTTTGGGCATCGAGCTAAGGCACGCTGACAAGGATGGCGGCGTTGACTACCTCTCAAGCGATGGATGTCACGCAGTAGAGGTGACTCGTGTCACGGATGGTCGCAAACGTGCCGGTCGTGATGCACTTCAGATGTCGCGTGACGCAGGGACGTCCGGTGAGCTTCAGACCTGCTGGCTCGCAGTGGCATCCGATACGCAACAGGGGCTCAAGACTTTCCGGCAGCGCGTCCATTCAGCCCTGGTAGAACTGGAGTTGGCTGGCGAGACGCTTTTTAGACGCCAGCGCGCCGCTGTGCACGTCATAAAAAAAGGCCCATTGTCACACATCTACCAGCCGCTCCTAGTCGCCGGCGTCGAGAGGGCGACTGCAGCACCGGACCACGCTCACAGAAGCCAGACTCATCGCGTGATCCCATCGCTCGGCGGTGGCGGAACACTGGGCGGAAGCGATCAGGCGCTCCGGCTGCTAACGGATGCCCTCAGTGAGAAGAAGGACAACCCGAAGAAGCTGAAGGCATCCGGCGCCGAGCACCGGCATCTGTTCGTCTGGCTAGACGACGACACACGGTTCGACATCGCGCGGCCACTTAGCCGTGAGGCACCGGCGTGGCACGACGGATTCGGCATACCCTCGACACCGCCCGCCCTGGATCCTGCGATCACGCGCCTGTGGGTTATCCATCAAGGATCGCGAAAGGGTTGGCTTTGGGCCGGTGAAAGCAAGTCCTGGCGGGGACTCAGCGACAACCTCGAGAGCTCGGCGACGCACAGCAGCCTCAAGGAATCGGTTGGGCTGGTTGGGGACAGTGACTCGCTTCCGCGTACCGCTCGGCCATCCTGAAGCTGCTGGCGAGAAGCCCCGCCGAGAATGCATTAGCCGGTTACTGATCATCTACACGCCTATTCGCCAATGACAGTTCCGGAGAGCAGCCTTGGCACGGCGTGCGATCGGGTCCATGAGCCGTAGGTGGCGTAGCGCGTTCGGTGGGAAGATCGCCGGGGGTGAGCCACCTCAGGCCCTGCCAGCCAGCTACCGTGTCCGTGGGACGGAGTTCAGGGCGAACTCGCTATTGCAGTTGCCCCCGAAGTTGCTGACAGGGGAACCTCCCTGAGTAGTCTCCTTGGCCGACGCCATCCCTCCAGGCCAACGCCGTTGGATGCGAAGACAAGAGTGGGTCGGGCATGCGAGTTTGGGTCAATCAGAACATCGTCAAACCGAAGACAGAGGGCGAAGTCCCGCGATCTTGTTGCTCTAGCCAAATCAGCCCAGTGCCTCGACACAAAATGTACTGCACCCCTGGTGCCGACCGTGGTCATTCCCGCCAGGATAAAGTAGGTAGTGTCCGTCGCCGCGCTTGTGATGCGCTCGACAATGGCAAAGTCAGTTGCCCCCCTCAGTTCATCATCAGGGGGAACATGCCTCCACTCCTCTCGAGCGGCTCGCCTTTTCACCGACAAACCGTCGTCGATCGCAAGGGTCGGCCGGTGCGACGAAAAGACGTAGGCAGTTCCAGCGTTGTAAGCATTTCCTCCGATACATATGACGCAGCCGCCCGCATTTAGCCCACGGGAATCCTGAGGGCTCGGAGTGATCTGCGGACGCAACTCCCGAAGCACCCACCAAAGACTTCCAAGCCTATCGCGTACGGGACCAGACAGACGGTCGAGACGTCGGTACTGCCAAATCGCCACCAGAGGTACTACCGACTCCAATTCGTAGCCTGGAATGGCCTCTCCGTGGAATGCGGCCGGCTTTCCCCCGGGACCCGTCGATCCCCATTGGAACACGCGCAAAGTCGAGAGATATGCGATGACTGAAGTGTGCGATTTAGTGATGCCGAAGAAGCGAAATTGTCGAGCTCGGCGCACTGCGCTCGAACACACCACGAAGCCTATAGTGATGAGCCACACGATTGCCGCAAAGATGGCACTTGATAACAGATTGAGCAGGACATTCTGAATGGCGTCGGTAATGGAGTGCTACCCTTCTAGTGAATCGTCATCAATCGCGGATCCAACCCGGAGGTGAGATAGAGAACCTCGCGGGACGACTCTGTTCAATATACAAGTAGCCGTCGGCGCATCTCATCTGGGTGCTATTGATCGATGCTGTTCTGGCAGTCTGCAACAACTCGATCCACGCCCCATCGACATAGGCGATGGGGCCCTGCCTTCCCGAGGTGCCAAATCGAAATGTGCGAACCTGGTTGTGTACACTTTCGACGCCAGCGGATTGATGCACCCAGAGAAACTCTGGCCTCATCCATCCTTGCGATCCTATGGGACCGCTTTGCGGCGTGCCCTCCTCTTCCATTAAGGCCCTGCTTATAGCTCGCGTCACGGCGAGCGGTACGATCCGCTCATACGCAGAGATTACTTGACGGAAGTCGGGGTCGCTAGGAATGGTGACGCCATGCCCACTATAGAGAATCTTGCCCGAGTCGTACTGGTCAGCCATGCGATGGATCGAGATCCCTGCTGTGGCGTCCCCGCCTCGGATCGCCCAGTGCAACGGAATAGGCCCACGGTATTTCGGCAAGTGAGAATAGTGTACATTAATTCCCCCCAGGCCGGCAGTGGCCAAAAGACGCCCAGGCAAAAGATAGGGAAAACCCCAAGATACTATAAGGTCGACTTTGTTCCCTAAGTTCAGCGTTGAGAGCTGCAGTCGCGAGACCTCCGCAGCGCCCGATACTCGCGCTAGCTCGCCACCTCTGGCCGGGCCAAAGGAGGAGATTACGTCGCACTCGTTAGCTGCCGCGAGATCCCGGAGCAAGCGAAAGTGGTTCTGGTCGCTCGCAAAAAAGGAAAGCCTCGGTCGGCATTGACTCATAACGAGGCTTCACAAAGGTTTATTACAAGGCGGCGATGTCTGGACTCGCGGCGATGAACATGTTTCGCGGGAGGATTACGAGTCGCTCGTCGTCCCTCACGGTAACGCCGGCTGGAAGTGCGCCGTTGTAAGCGCCGGTAAGATCCCGCCCGATTACGGCAATGTCGCCATTGTCAAGCTCCCAGATATCGGGACACCCGTTCTGACCCGTCGTGTTTCCCAACTCAGCCGCGGACAGTCCCAGCCGGCGCTTCATCTTCGCCCCTGCATCCGCTTCCCAACCGTGTACCATCGCTCGCTCCTAGCCAAGCCTCAAACCCGCTACTTGGGGGGAGCCTAGCGCTGAAACTACCCCTCTGTCACGAGGAGGTCCTGGATGTCCCAAAGGCCCCTTTGTGGCTCCGGCCCACGTCCATCAACTGCGCTATCAATGCGGGCCTCGAACGCTGCGGTTCGGGCTCACCTCAGTGCGACTGGACCGGAGGGCGGCCGCAAGTGGCTGTCTGAACGATGCGGCCGAGGGCAACGGGCCCGACTTCCTCACACGAGCACTGCACCACCCTCAGACTGGGAAGAGCCGCTTTGCGGGCGGCTCCTGGCTGCTAGCTCGCCTGCTCTAGCCAGCGGTGGGTGCGCAGGATGGCCTCGGCGCGGTCTGGCAGATCGATTGGGTCAACCTCGATGCGTTGGTTGGCGATCACCCGGCGGGCGATCTTGGCCGCCCCTTCCGCGTCGCCCTCGTGGTTCGCGATCGCAGCGAGATCCAGCTGGGGGGTGGTTTCGTCGGGTGCGACCAGCGCGGCGAGCTCGGCGGCGGCTCTGGCCAGCCTGATGTCGCCTTGCTCGAGGGTGATGGTGGAGATGGTGTGGGCGACGTCGACGATGGAGCAGAGGAGGTATTGGTCGATCCGGCTCTCGGTGAGCCATGTTCCGCCTTTGGCACGAATTCCGTCGTAGGGCGTGCCGCCGACCAACCTCAGCGCGAGGCGCAGATCCCCGAGCCCGTCCGATCCGCGGGCTTCCCCTCGCAGCCGGAGCCGGCGGAAGAGGTCTTCGTCGCAAAGGAGGTCTTCGACCAGGTACAGCCCTGTTCCTTGCTCGGACGTGGTCTTGGTTGCGGCCGGGAGAAAGGGCTCGCCCGTGGACCGGTTGGTCCCGAGCCATCCACGGACCAGGGACGCGTCCTTGCGGACTCGGGCGATGCTGACTCCCAGTGCCTCAGCTACTTCGCTGGTTGTTGCTCCCCGCGGTCGGGTGTGCAGGTAGGCGACCATTTCTGTGCAGAGACCGACCCGGGAAGCTGCTTTGACGGCATTGCCGGTGCGGCCAAGTCGGACCTTGAGCGATCCGAGTGTTCGTAGTCGTGGCCGGTCGCAGGACTCTTGCCACCACTGGGCAAGGTCGGCATCCAGGTCCGGGTCGGCGGCTTCGACTCGTTCCCGGACCTGGACCGGTACTTGCGGACCCAGGCGGGCGAGGTCATCAGCGGTGTTGGCTGTGACCTCCAAGTAGGTCTCGTCGGCCTCGGGCAGGATGCTGCCGTTGTCGGTACCCGCGCTCCCGCGTGCCATGGTCAGATCGGTACGCAGCGCGCCAGCCTGGTCACACAGCTCAACCCATGGCTGCTCCGGGCTGGGTTCTATCGTGACGGGGATGTCCGTACCGTCAAGGTCTGCTCCGGCCTCCAGGATGGCAGCGCATCCGCGAGCCTCGGGCTGGGTGAGTCCGTTCGCGACGATGTCGAGTTTTAGGGACGGCACTCTCAGACGGCCTCGTGCGGTGAGTTGCAGCTCCAGGCCGATCGGGTCGTCCCCCGGGGCTACGAGTACTAGCGAGGTGGCGGTCCGTCCAGACTGATCGGCGACCAGGCGCCTGAGCGTGTCGAGGTGGTCGGCGTCGCTGATGGCGGTCACCAGGAGGCGGCTTTCCCACAGGTCGTCGCCGGCATAGTTGGCTCTCGCCGTTTCGAGGCTGTCCTGTGCCGCAGCGGTGAGGCGGTCGGCTGTGCTTACTGCGGCAGCGATGACGTCGTCGACGATCGTCGGATCACTGTGGAAGTGGATCCGTGCCGGGGCCATGCCAGGTAGCTCGCTGCAGATGGCGAGGCAGTCGATCTCTACGTCACGTGCCCATGGTGAGACTGCCAGTTCGCTCACGAGATAGCGGGCGAGGTCCGCCGCATAGAGAGGGTCGCCGGTAAGGCTGATCACGCCCGCGGCTTCCAGGTTGACTAGCCGCCAGCCAGAGGTGTCGGCGCCCAGGGTGACCAGTTGCGGCCAGGGGGCGGCTCCGTCCAACTCCGGCTTTCCGAACTCGGCAAGGTCGGCATTGCGATCCACCCTCCATACCTCCTGGGCGGCGTCATCCAGGCAGTCCCAGGGCTCTGGCAGGTCGATGCTGCTGCGGAATCGCAGCGTGAGGTGTTCCGACGAGGCGTCGACGCCGGCGAGGCTGGGTATGGTGCCGCCGACGCTGGTGACATGGCTGGCCACCCGGCGCAGTAACTCGTCGATGAACAGCACCAAGTCGACGGTTGGGGCACCTTCGCGGGTCACCGTCTTTTCTACGGGCGCTAGCACCGGCGCCGGTTGGGTAATACCGCGGCCAGGGCGCCTGGCTCGAAGTTGGTTGGCGCGCCGCCTGCCCAGCGCGAGCCAGATCGCTCCAGCGAGTAGCCCTCCCGCACCGGCGAGTCCGGTCAGCACCCATCCTGGTGCTGTGCTGCTGGCCGTGGTGGAGTTGTCAGAGGACTGTTCGGTGCCCGGGCCGGCGGACGCTGTTCCTGCGGGCGCCTGTCTCGCCTCGGGTGTGGAGGGGGTCGCAGGCGAAGGCGAGGCGGATCTGGTGGGTGTAGCCGTTTCTGGACGATCTTGTGATCTGTCTTTTCGCCGTTGCGACGTATCGCGGGAGGTGCCTACATGTGGGATCTTGAGCGTCCAGCCGATGTCGATCTCGTCGGGGTCAACCAGGTGCCGACCGCCTGGTTGGCGGATGGACTTCGATGCATCGAAGATCCTCGGGTAGTTGGCGGCCCGGCCAGTCTTCGCCAAGGCAATCGCGCTGAGAGTGTCGCCCTTCCTCACCGTGTAGGTCGCAACAGAGTGCTTGGTGAGGGTTGGCCGGCTCTGCGGATGGATGTCGCCAGGGTGCTGGCGAGGCATTGCCTGCTGAGCGTGCGCGGGTGCCGGTGGTCCGGCGAGGGACGGCGCGGCGATGGTGAACGGCGTGGTGGCGACGAAGAGTGCGGCAGCTGAGCCCACCATCTGGCGGGCGAAGTGCTGGGGCAGCCGCAGCCCGCGCAGCCGGGGCGCGGGACGTCGCCGCAGTTGCGCCCACAGTTCGATCCCGATCGCGACCGTGAGGATCATCCAGACGATCCAACCGACGAGCTTGAGCAGGGTGAACGCGAGGGTTCCGTCGTCAGGGCTGAGTAGCGCCTGGAGCGTCCATCCGAATCGCGGCGTGCCGATGTGCGCGACCGCTAGCAGCAGCCAGGGTAGGCCGATAAGGATTGCTGCCAGGCCGAGCAGTGCGAGCACACCACGCGCCTTGGTGATCATCGTCGCTCCCGTCCGTCGAGGGTACGGATGATGTTGATGGAGGCCTCGCCGGTCACCCGCAGGTTGCCGACGCCCAGCATGGACAGGAACTGGGGCCGGTAGCTGGTCGTGGCGGTCACCACCAGGCGTGTGGTCGATTCGATGCGTGTCGCGCCGGTCATGCCGCTGGCCCGGACGTGGGCGGACGCGGCTGCCCGGGCACGGGCCGGGTCAACTCTCACGGTGCGGCCGGTGGCCATGTACGTCTCGGCATCGATCTGTTGTCCGGCGACGCGCGCGGCCTGCGCGGCGACCTCCTGGGCTTCCCGGGTGGCGCCGACCTGGCCCGACAGATCGACCGCGATCCCCATCACCAACATCAGCAGCGGCACCACGAGCGCGACCCACACGCTGACCGCCATTCCGCGCTCGTCCCGACGCGTCGCCTTCATCGTCGCTCCCGGAAGGTGTCCAGGGGCGAGGTCATCGCTGCTTCGACGCGGATCGGGCCACCGGGGATGCCCGGCATGGACAGGTCCGAAATACGAACATCGCAGGTGACGCGAACACGTACGGAGGCGGGGTTGCCCACCGGCACCGAGAAGCCCCTCACATCGGCATCGACCGTCGTGGTGGCACAGGCCAGGGACTGGTTCGCCAGGCTTGTTTCCGCCGCTCGGCTGGCAGCCGAGCGAGCCTCCGATGCACTGCGGGCGATCGAAGCGGAACGGGCCGCGTCAGCGGCGGCGGACTGGACTGCTTGCCGTGCCAGAACCACCCTGCCGGCCACGATGATGGCCGCTATGAATAGGACCAGTAGGGGCGCGTAGCAGGCGAGTTCGACGGAGGCTGCCAGGCCGCGTTCGTCCCGGTTTGCGGATCGTCTCATGTCACCCTCTCGACAGGAGCCGACGCGGACTGCGTCGCTGTTGGTGACCAGCCGGGGACCAGACTGAGGCTGATCCCGCGCACGGTGGCGGTCGCGGTTGTGGCCGTGCGGGTGCAGGTGACGCTCACCTGGGTGAGTGCGTCACCCACCGTGCTCAACAGGCGGTGCGCTGCGGCTTCGCACTCGCCTACTGACCCGTTTCTGGCGGCTGCGGCGGCTGCCCCACTCGCGGCGGCGTTGAGCGCGGCGGCCCGGCCATACACGTACAAGGCAGCGCTCATCGCCGCCCAGAGCACGCCGAGCAGTAGCGGGAAGATGAACGCCATCTGCACTGACGCAACACCCCGTTCGCTCCGTGAGCGATCCGCGACCGGCACAGTCACTTGCCGCTCGCACGAAGGCCCGCACACCTGCGTCATTGGCTCTACTTCAGGCCGCCGAGCTTGCCCTGGATGTACAGCGTGACTACGGTGATCACCGCGGTTACCACGGCGACCGCACCTGCCACGAGCAGCGCGTTCTCCGTCGACTGGGAAAGGCCTCGCTCGTCACGGACCTTGCCCATGTAGGCGTTGAGCCAAGCGTTGAGGTACTCGATCATTGTTTCTTCCTCCTTGGGGTGTGCTCTTTCATCCAGTGAGTAGTCGGAATAGCGCGGGCGCCATGATGATGGCTGTGAAGATCACGGTCATTGCCACGATGGGGAAAGCCATCCGTTCGTCGGCGGCGTTCGCCTTCGCCAGGTCGGCGGTCATCTTGGCTGCTCGCAGTTCGGCAGATCGCGCGCGCAGCGAGTCGTAGATCTGTGTGCTTTCCTCCCCGGCGAGGCGCATCAGGTCGGCGAACTCGTCCAGTTCGGGGAGGTTCAGTTCGGTTGCTAATTCGCTCAGCGCGTCCCATGCTCCGACGCCCGCGAACCGGCTTCTGGTCAGGGCGTCCGAGATTCGCCGGAACGGCCACGAGTCGCCGACCTGGGCTGCGTTCTCCAGTGCTTGGCGGATGCCGGACCCACCTGCCTTGCGCTCCAGTGCGACCAGGTCGACGTAGGCGCCCAAGGCTGCCGTGAACTCTGCGCGCGCCTGTGCCGCGTTCTCCCGCAACGTCTGATTGGGCCAGAACCAGGCCAGGCATGCAGCGACAGCGGTCAGCACGACCGGCACATACACGGGCACGCCCACCAGAAGGAGCGCCGAGGTCGTTACGGGGATCGCGATCGCCGAGACAACCACGACCAGCAGCTTCTCGGCGTAGAACGCATAGATCGGGCGGCCAAGCAGCGCCAGATCCTGTACCGGCACTTTCAGCCATCCTGACGGTGCACGTCCCACCATCCACAGCCCGACCCGGTCGGTGAGGGTGAGTGCGTCGTCGGCTCGGCCGTCTCCGCGGACCGCCGCAGTGGGCGACAGCCGGCCGACAACGTCGGCCAGGTCTGGTTCCGCAGGTGCCAGATACCAAACCAGGCATGCGACGCCGGCCATCCCTAGGACTCCGGCCAGCATCCAGAGCTGCAGGGCTGTCATGGCCGGGCTCCTGACCGTGCGGACACACCTAGGAGACGTTGGGTCTGCGGAGGGCGCGCCATTCTCTGCAGCCAGGCCAAGTTTGCGGCGTAGAGCGCGAGGAGCACGGTCAGAGTCAACTGCCCCACCACCGTGCCGTAGGGAGCCAGGTAATGGCCGCTCAACGACAACAAGGCCAGCACCACCAACGAGATCAAGCTGACCGTACGGGCGGCAGCGCGCGGCTTGGCCCGGTCGGCCTCAACCTGCCTGCGCGTTCGGACCGCGTCCGACACCGACTCGGCCAGGCCGGTCAGGATCAGGGAAAGTCCTTCGCCCCGTTTCGCCGAAGCCAAGATGAGCGCCGACACCACCAAATCGCCGGTGATGTCACCCAGATCGTCGGCGAAGGCACGCAGCGCTGATTCGGTGGACCAACGGGCCCGCAGCCTTGCCGCCAGGCGTCCCACCTCCGGCCGGATAGCCTCAGGCGTCGAACGCACGCTGGCCGTGATCGCACCTTCCAACTTCTGGCCAGCAGTGATGACACCAGCCAGGTTCCGCGTCCAGTCCGCGATCGCCCCGAGGCGAGCCAACGTCCTGCCCTCACCTGAGGTCATCAGAAGGGTGGGAAGCCACAGCACGGCCGCCGGCAATGCCGGCACGGCCACCACCCAGCCCGTCACGAAAGCCACCACCAGCCCCGCCAGCGCGGCGGCCATAGCCGCGAGCCGCCGGACACGGGACACGCCCGCCCACCACCGCAGCAGACGGCCTTTCCGATGGAGGCGAGGGGGTCGCTCCGGTCTTGGCCGCCAGGCCCACACACCCAACAGGATCCCGCCGGTGAGCATCGCTCCGGCAACCGCGGCGAGGAGGGCAGCGAAGCTCATGCTGTCTCCGCAGACTCGGCGTCGAACAGCCCAGCATCGAATCCTTGCGCGACAAGTTGCCCCATTAGCTCGTCCGGACGAGTACGGGCGACAGCGCAACGGCCCGGCGACGGCGCAAACACGGTGTTCGTGGCATATCCGCGAGGCCGCTCCCCGGGCGACACGTGAAGAATCTCCTCCACATACCTGTTCTTGCGCGGCGCGCCGTCCCTGCCACCCGGAACGACGACGCAGGCCAGATGCACAACTAGATCGATGGTTTCACCCAGCTTCGCCGCGGCCAGTTCGTGACCGATCTGGGGACCGGCCTCCATCGCGCAGGTCACCAGCTTGGTCATTGCCCGGTGCGCGTTCGCGGCGTGCGTGGTCGAGATAGATCCCGAACCTGACTCCATCAGCTTGACCATGCTCCACACCTCGGGACCCCGCACCTCGCCAACGATCTGGCGGTCCAACCGGAACCTGAAGCTGTCGATGATCTGCTCCAGCATGCGGCGGGCACCGGCCAGTCTGCCGTCCGGGCCCCTTTCTCCCGACCCTTCCCGCGACTCCCAGGCGTAGACAATGTGATGCTGTTCAGGCAGTTGGTGCAAGAACAGCTCGTACTCGGTTTCGAACGTGCCGATGACCTCCCACGGATCGATCTCGGCACAAAGTGCCCGTAGCAACGTGGTCTTTCCAGCACCCTGCGCGCCACTCACAACGACGGAGAGCCGGGCACGGACCGCTGCCCGCAAGAACGACGCCATCGTGGCCGACAAGGTGCCCCACCTCACCAAGTCGTTCAGAGTGACACGGCGGACCCGATGCCGCCGGATCACCACGGAGATCCCGGCAGTGTCGCGCGCCGCCGCCAACCTGGAACCGTCCGGCAACGTCAGGTGTAGCGACGGCTGCGACACCGTGAATGAGCGCGGATTCTCTGCCCGTGCCGCCAAGAAGGCCAGGAACTCGCCCAACTCCTCATCCCCGTCAGCGACCGGGTCCACCCGCTGCAGCGTGCCGTCGGCATACTCCACGATTACCCTGTCGCAGCCGCTGATAAGGATGTTCTCGATCCGATCGTCATCAATCAAAGGCTGCAACCGGCCGAGCCTGAAGAGCGCGTCAAACACCGCCTGACCAAGCGCCTCTTGCTCGGCCAATCCACGGGGTTGCGCCGACTCGGCCAGTGCATCTGCGGCCTGCTCCTCCAGCAACCTGCGGATGAGTGCCCAGCCCTCGGCCTCCTGATCGGCAGCCGACCACTTGGCCTCGCCCATCCGATCAGCCAGCCGGCGAGCCACCTCGACGCGCGCCTGCGCAACCAGTTGCCAGTCCACACCCGGCGTCGTCACTGCGCGAGAACCTCGCTCCGCGGCAGGCATTAGCGGCGTTGGTGCGTTCCCAGAAGCAGGAACGGCTTCCTCCATCGCCGCCGCGCTCACCCCGGCGGCCGGCTCGAACTCAAACGCCGACCGCACCCGTCCCGACGCATCAGGCGGGGCCGCGGGTGAGCCAAAGATCGGCAGATCGAGCAGATCGACCGGGCGCTCCACGTCGGTCATCGGGTTCCCCTTCCGGTCCGGGCGGCGACCATCCCGCGCAACACCGCATCCCGCGCCGAGCCCGCGGTGACCTTGCGGATCGCCTCGCCCACTGCCCGGATGCTCGCCAGGTACCCGGAATGCTCGAAGGCATGATCCGCCGATGACTCGCCACCAAATCGAGGTCGGGGCTTCGCTGCGCCATCGCTGAACACCGACGCTCGGACCGGATCCCATTCGATCGAGCCAAGTGCCGGCAGGCCGAGTGTGCGAGATGCCTCGGTGGCGCCGTAGGGGCGGCCCTCCCCCACGATCAGCAATCGCGCCTCGTGGCCAGGTAGCACATCGTCGGCCAAGGTCGCGGCCCACGAGCGAGCGGCGACCAGCCCAGGCAGGCTGGAACGACTCATCAGCACGGTGAGGTCGCTGTGTGCCGCCAGCGGCTGTGGCCATGACGCCAAACCGAGCCGTCCGGCATCGACAATCACGTCTTGCCCGGCAGCACTCACGTCTAGCAGTACGCCGGCCAAGGGCTCCCAGAGCCGGCTCAAGCCGGGCGCTTGATCGTGGGATTTGGACCCCACAAGAATCGAAACGTCTGTGTCATCGACCCGCAGCACTATCCGAGGCAACGCATCCGCGAGTAGGCCGCTCCGGTGCGCCATCACCAGATCCACCAAGCCCCGATGATCGCGAAGTCCACGGAAGTAGCCGGCCAGGATTCCCGACCCGCCCGTCGGATCCGCCTCGACCAACAACACCGGCCGCGGCCATGTCATCGCCAACCCGACAGCGGTCGTGGTGACCCCGGGCGAACCCGAGGCCGATACCAAGGTGATAACCGTCATCAGAACCTCCTCAGCGGACCCTCGAATCCAGCACGACCGCGATCTTGCCGGTCGCTGCACGAGCCGCCAGATCCGCGGCCTTCGACGAAGGCAGCACGACGTTGACGATCGTCTGAGACTCGCCGGAGGTCACGCTGACCACCGTCGCGTCAATCGCCAACGGCGCCGCCTTGCCCGTGACCTCGCCGCCTTCACCGGGGGTCTGCACCAACCGGACAGCATCACCAGGACGCAACGGCTCCGACGGCAAAAGGCCCGGAGACACCGCGATGCCCACCATTGACTCACCGGTGGTTGGCACTACCGCATCGGTCACCTGGCCCGGCGCCAGCAGCGTCCCGGCGGTCAGGTCGGAGGCAGCACGCCTGCCCACCATGCTGGCAAGTTCGCCACTCGGCACCGTCTGCAGCGCAGGATCGAGTGCAACGCGTGCGGTACCCAGGTCGGCCGCAGTGATAACCCGGCCGCGCTCCACGTTCGCCCGCACCATCAGCACTTCGGTACTCGTGGTCGCCGATGACCACAACAGCACACCGAGGGCGGCACCAGCCACCACCAACGCCGCAGCCACAACCAGCATCAGTGGCCGCCGTCGAAGCTTGACAGCACCGGCTACGACAGCCGGCGAGCCAGCCGCCGCCGGTCGGTCCTTTGTCTCCGTCAGCACGCCCATGCTTGGCCTCCAATCCCTGCCGGCATCATCGGCCTGTTCCGATCACCTGGACCTCGCCCACTTCCAGCCGGCGAGAGTTCACTAGGTCGACACGGATGGTCCCGGATCGGCCATATCCGGACCACCTCGCCACCCAGTGCGACACCGCCGTCACCGGGTAGACGCCCTGCCTCACGTATGTGTGCCCGCAGGTCGGGGACGGTTTCGCGGCCATCCCTCGCTTCCAGACCGTTCCTCTGCCGCATGAGAGCGTGGCACCGTCGCCCAGGGACCAGGTCACCGAATCCACCCGGGCGGTCAGTGACACCCCACCTGCGGAAATGGTCGCCGGCCCCCACGTGGTCCGAGTGGGCGCATCGACCCACAGCCAAACGGGCAAACCCACTAGCGCCATAGCGTCAGCACCCCTTGGTGCGACGCCGAGCGAGATCGGTCGCAACTGGAGGCGAGCGAGCAGGCTGCGTGCGACCTGGCTCGGGTCAACCCGAGCACGCTCGACCCACAGGGTGGTGGCAATGCCGCCCTCCATGCATGGCACTTCAACCCACTTCGCGGGATCCGCGCCGCTGGGCAACTCGTCCACACCTCCGCGCCCATTCAGCTCGGCGCAATCTGGCAGTGCGGGAGGATCACCGACCTTGTGCTTCTTCCCGCCGCCGCCGTTTCCGCCCCCTTGGTTATCCGCTACGGTGCACGACTTCGTTACAACGTTGCAGGACCCCCCACCGTCAGCAAGTGCCGGCCGGGCCGGTGTGAGGCTGATGAGCAGAACGATGAGCACTGTCGCAACAGATCTGTATGCGCTGTTCATGGTCCGCAGGCTCCCTTGACCGTCGCCATGCCGAATACCCGCCAGGATGTCTCCCCTTTTGGCCTGCGCACCGAGAACTGGCGCAGGTTGAACGGCTCGACGGTCTGACCCGCCACTGGCTTGCCACCTCGGTCAACTACCACCAGGCCGCTCTGGTCCAGACACGCCGTCACCTGAGTCTCGAGGCCACGCGCATCGCGATTGTCAGTGACCTTGCCGACCGCGCTGGACTTGATTGAGACCGCCCCTGACCACCGATGGCCACGCTCCTTCATCGACATGAAGGAGTTGACGTTCGCGGAGATCATGTCGCCTCCGGTGAAGCGGCGGAGAACCGTCGTCATCTTTGCCTTCGAGTACTCGGATGGTGCCGAGCCAATCTCGTTCGACACCCGGAGATAGCCCTCCACCGCAGCGAGTGCCGCCGCCTGGCCAGAGTTCGTGCTGGCCGTGGGCGTCGGAGACGCGCTTGGCACGCCGGAACTGGCTGGGCCGGATGGTGAGCCTGGGACGCTGGGCAAGGGGGTGCTGGGCGCACCTGGGGTGCAGGCGCTCGCAAGACCCACGCACAGCACGACGACCAGCCATCGGATCCACCGGAGCATAATCACGTCGCCCTCCTTCCCCCATGTATGGCAGGCGGACCATTGGTTTCGGACAGCTCAATCCAGACGGGCTTGGGCGAATCGCCCGCGGGGCTCAGCGGTCGCGCGACCCGCGCCGGTGACGATGGTGCCAATACTCGGCCCTCCTTCCCTTGCTACACGTTCGCGGTGTGTGGCAATGGGTGTCTCCTCGGCAGCACTTGGACTGTCTGCCGCCCGGGTGGATTCATCGAGGATAAGCTTGTCAAGTCGACTCGCCGTGAATCTCATGAACTGATACTGGACCAGAATTCGAGGGTGGGCCACCGATCCGCTTCGCAGGTTCAGGCGCAGGCGAGTCGCCGGAGTGCTTCGATACAGGACCGAGTTTGTCGTCGAACGTGGCGCGGGCTGGCTCCTCGCATGGGCGCGACAGCCTCCGACACGCGATCCCCCAGAAGTGCCGCGCCACGTGCCTTCCCAGGCACCGCCGCCGAGGACGCATCCAAGACGGCCACGAGCAGTTCGACGTCGTCGTCCGACAACTCGCCGGAGCGACGGGCCGCCGAGAGCAGTTCCAGTAGTTCGTCATCGTCGCAGCGCGTGTCTCCGTCTACGGACTGCTGGGAGCGCAGATCGAGGTTCCCGGCAACAGCACCCTCCAGCGCTTCCGGCCAAGACAGTTCACCCACGACCTGGCGCCAGATGCGCCAACGCAGCCCGATGGCGATCCGTCCCCGCAAGCGCCACGGCGTCGTTCGTACCTGAATCCAGAGATGGGCAGCGACATGCGCATCGATGTCGGGGTCCAGGGCATGCAGCTGGTGAGCGATCAGGGCGGCAGCGGGCAACATGGCAGACGCGAGGACGGCGGCAGCATCGACGTCGTCGTAGTCATCGACATGGGCTCTCATCGCGAGGGTCCGCAACGCCTGATCGACGAGATCCGATCCGCCGGTCCGGAGCCATCGGTAGAGCTCCGTCGATGAACCGATGGCGGGAGGAAGCTGCGGGTGCTCCGCCGCCCACGCCGACCAGCGTTCGTCGACGATCCGGTCGATAACGCTGCGGGTGATACCCAGCGACCTTTGCACACTCATGAGATGGCCGTCCTTTCGTGGCTGTTCAACTCACGAAAGCCCACCAATCGGGTGTCACCGCAGATGTCCCCAGAATCATCTGTGGTTGATCAAGCGTTATCCACAGATTTGGCGTAACCCCTTGCCAAACACATGTCCCTCATGTCCGCAAGATGGAGGCGTTCCACACACCTCGCAGACCCGCCAGCAGCGGGCATGGCAGCCGCCAGCCGACGAACGGATAGCGATGTCCATCAACCCGGCCCCAGCTGCGGTGTCCAGGCAGGCCGTTTAGCCAGACATAGGGAAGGGCGAGGAGGTGGACAGGTGTCTCAGACGGACCGGTCCGCACTGGCGGGCCAAATCGCAAGTATCAGGCGAGCCTGCCTTCGCAGGGCGGCGGAGTCGAACACAGCTCTGCTCGCAACGAGTCTGCTGCTCGACCTCGAAGGCGAGATTGAGGAACGCGGTTTCGGGTCCCCAGAATCCCTATTCAGCCCAGAGGAGCACGCGCTCGTCCACGACACAGCTGAGACACTGAGGCGAGACCCTGACGCCATCGTTGCCGGACTAGGCGCAAGGCTGGCGAAGCTCATCCCGAGGTCGCCGCGATGACCGGCACCGTCAAGGACCTTCTTCACCGGCTCGGGTCACAGATCGACGCCTACGCACGCGTCTGCCGTCAGCCTGATCCGCAGTGGCGTGAACTCCCACGCGGCTGGGGGCCGCTCGTGAGTGCTTCGATGCGCTGCTTCACCGAACTCGGCATACTGCCCAGAGATACCCCGCTGCAGCCGATCTCCCGCTACATCTTCAGAGCGGGCGGAAGCGCGCTGCCCCCTCCACTCGATGTGCACTGGCAGCTGCGTGAGGTCACCAGAACACTCGGCGCCCTCGCCGACCTGCTCGGCACCGCACCCCGCTCCGACCATGCGGCCACGGGCCGCGCACAACGCGCCGTGGCCGACGAAGTCAAGGCTTCCCTCAGTCGACTCGCGGCACTGTCGCTCAGGAGTCGTCCACAGAACATCTCCGCGACCGATCGGCTTTCGCGGAGCCTTGCCACGCTAACCCACCCATCACTCGACCTGACAGCAGCCCCGACAGACAGCTACCTCCACCAGTGGCGGAACGCACCCATCGAGGAGCCAACGCTCGATGGCCTCGTCAACGCCTGGCGTAGAACAGCCGCAAGCACCCTGAGGAGCAGCACGGCGACCAGCCTGGCTATCCAGCTTGTCGCCGTAGACATCGCCGCGATCTGCGCCGTGGCCGCTCGCCTGCAATCGACCATGAATGCTGGAGCTGGACAGCCGACCGTCCTCGCAAGCCAGCTCTGGACCCAGGCCGCCGAGTGGCCGCAGTCTCTCTGTCTCGGCGGGCGAAGCTCGGAGCTGCGATCGGCCTCGCGGAGGCTCCGCTCGACGCTGGCCGTCATGCTGCAGCAGTCATCCCACGGCGAACCAGGCGCACAAGCGCCGGAGGATCTGGCCACGAGGCTTGGCTTGGCCAGCCGCATCCTCCACAGGGCCTACGAGACCGCCTGCGTCCACGAGGCCTGTTGCGGCGGCCTGACTCGGGGTCAGCCGAGACCGTGGATTGAGAAGCGGAGTCTGCCGCCCGGCTATCTCAGACTCAGCGATCAACTCACTGGCCTGCACTGGCTGCCAGCACCGGACTCGCTGCCAACAACCGCTCTCCTGGCAACCAACTCGGCGCGAGCCACCGGTGCTCTCCTTGAGGCGAGAAGCCAAGGTTGGCAACTTCACGAACGGCTTCTGAGCAGTGCGGCCCCCTCACAGCCACTCCCTACGTGGGAAGCAACACTGTCCCGCATGCGGAACCGTCTCGCGCCCGTCGAGCCAGCGCGTCTCAGCGGACGCGTTCCAACGTCCTACAGTGCTCCATGAGGACGCCAGCGTCATCAGCCTGTTCGGGCTCTGCATTCCGGGGCCTACTAACCACGCGCCGCTGTCACTACGGTCGATGCGCCACCGGCGCGGCGCACGTGGGGCCCGAGTGACTACCTGGCGTCCTGAGCCAGATGCTGACGGCTGGTCTTCGGGTCGACGTGAAAGTCACCGACTACGTTGACACGCTCATCGAAGTCGGTGCTGCCTTCGAGCCGATAGTGCTTGCCGGTCACGGGGTGAACAGCCGTCGCGAAGTAGAACTTGCTACGAGCCCTACCAAGCCATTGCTCAACCACCCAGCCGATCACCGACCAGCCTGTCGCTTCACAACCGTAGATGACCTCCCAGCGCGCCTGTTCGGCTGGCCGGCCGGTCGCCGACGGCAGCTTACGAACGGCCACGGTCCGCCCCTCCGAGATACCTGGTGCTGCGTAAGGCATTGGCCCACCCCCTTCTGAATCAGACGAATGTTCGATTCAAGAGTACCGTCAGATCTTGGGACTGGCTACCCGTGAGGGGCAGCTGCCCACGGCCAGATCTGACGTCGGCATCCGCCACGCCGCACTCCCCCAAGGTGACCGAGAGCCTCGGTCTTGGACGAACCGCTGCCCGCCGGCGTTGTCCGGAAGCCGCCGCTCCTTGGGCATAGAGATGTGACAGCTAAGAGCAGCCGGGACTTCGCAGGAGGTTGAGAATGTCCGACAACAGCACACCGGAGCAGGGGGATCGTCTGCTCACGATCTCGGAGGCCGCAGACCTGCTGGGCACGGCCGAGAGGTTTCCCCGCCGTCTGGTGGCCGAGCGGCGAGTGGCCTTCGTCAAGGTTGGCCGTCACGTCCGCTTCCGCAGGTCTGACCTGCTGCAGTACATCGATCACCAGGTCGTGGCGCCGGTGACGTTCGGAAGGTCGGCCTGATGCCACGGCGTCGCACCTTCGGCACTGTCAGGCGTCTGCCCTCCGGCCGGCATCAGGTTCGCTATCTCGCACCTGATGGGTCTCGCCGTCTCGCGCCGATGACCTTTGCGGACAAGACATCGGCCGCGAGGTGGCTGTCGCTCTGCCAGGCAGACATCGCACGCGGAACCTGGCGTGATGATGCTGGGCTGCTTGAACCGCTCAAGGAGTACTCCGCACGTTGGCTCGTAGAGCGACCAAACCTCGCCGACAGGACCATCGCCTACTACGAAGGTCTGCTGCGGCTGCATATCGTGCCCCATCTCGGAGATCGCCGACTCGGCGAGCTCTCCCCCGCACGTATCAGGTCCTGGCACAGGCAGCTCGTGGATTCCGGGCTCGGGCAAAGCACGATCGCCAAGGCGTACCGCCTCCTGCGAACGATCCTCGGAACCGCGGTGGACGACGGGTTACTCGATCGCAATCCATGCCGCCTCAGGGGCGCAGCAACTGAGCATCCGGCGGAACGCCCAGTACTGACTCTGGACGATGTGAGCCGCCTCGCCAACGCGATAGACCCCCGCTATGCGCTGTTCGTCTGGCTGGCCGTCCTCGGCTCGCTGCGTTGGGGCGAGCTAATGGGTCTGCGGGTGACGGATCTGAATGAGGCCGCCAGCACGATTCGGATCGCGCGCTCCGTTGCCGAGATCGGTACGCGCCAGTTCATCAAGACTCCCAAGACGGCCGCGGGAGTGCGCATCGTCACACTCCCAGCAAGCCTTTGGCCGCAGATCAATGAACACATCGAGGTCTTCTCCGAACAGGTGGAACCGTTGCGCCTCTTCGTCGGCCCGCTCGGTGGGACGCCGCGTCGGCCGAACTTCAGCAAGATCTGGGCACGCGCCCTTCGTGGAGCGGGACTGCAGGGCATCCATATCCACGACCTGCGACACACTGGCAACCATCTGGCGGCCATCACTGGCGCATCGACGCGAGAGCTGATGGGCCGTATGGGTCACGCTAGCTGGGAAGCAGCCTTGCTCTACCAGCACCGAACGACCGAACGCGACGCAGCTATCGCGCAAGAACTCGACAAGATGCTTGCGGACCGGAATCTTGAATCTCCGTCCATCAGGTCGAAAAGGAGGCCACTCCCGGAAATCTAGGCGCCGACGGGTGACAGACGCGCAAGGCAACTGTCTTGAAGCTCCGACAGCTACCCCTTTCACTCCCAGAACCAGACTCATGACGAGGCCGCAACGGAGGCTCAAAGCTCCTCACGGCCCGCCGCCCACTCCACGGTGCACGCGGGCCAGGGCTGCGGCCCTTAGCCACAGCACCGCCCCCGGCGGTCACGTCTCGCTCGGATCCGCCACTGCGACGTGAGGCGAAGTCAAAGGGTCGCTGAGCCCCCTTCGACACCACCCGGTCGCCGCGAGAATAGCGCCGGCGTGTACATCGCCGCCCCCGAATGGGACCCACTTACCGCTCGTCGGTGCGGCACACGCTCCGATAGTGAACGCGCGGCATCAGGATCGCCGCTCCACCTTGATCCAGTCCGGCCGGGGCACGGAGAGTCGATCATCGACTGGCGGCGGCGACCTTCCCACCGCGCAACCTGTTGAAGCCTTTGGGGCTCCGACCCTCCCACTCGCTGAGCGGAGACATGAGGATGACTGCCAGTGGTGCGAGTCAGTCTTGACCCACGGCTGAGGGGAGACACACCCAAAGCGCTTGAGGACAACGTGCCCGCATGTCCCGGCGCTGGCTGCTGCGGTTGCCCCAGAATGGCTCCTAGGACCCGGGCTAACCAGGCAGATGCGTGCCTCGACTACAGACTGAAGGACGGAGGCTCATATGAGACGTTGCGGTAGGCCCCGATTCGGCCGCGACCGATGACCGGCACGGGGAAGCCAGATCTTGCAGCACTCTACGTTCTCCACAAGGACGCCATGTACAGGGTCGCGGCCGCGACCCTGCGAGGAGTTGGACGAACGGAGGAGGCCTCCGACGCCGTGGGTGACGCGATTGTGTCGATTATGGCCAAGCCACCCCAGGACGTGAGGAACTGGGAGGCGTTCTTGGTCAGGGCCGTGAAGCGGAAGGCCCTGGATCGCGTCCGCTCCGCGCGGGTAAAGCACGCGGGGCCAACGTTCGACCCCGCGACCCATGACCTGACTGCCCAGTCCGCCGAACAGACGGTGCTCGACGAGTACGAACTCATACGACGTGCCGAACTCATCAACGATGGACTGTCCGTTCTTGATGATCGCTCCCGCCAAGCCGTGTGGGAGACCGTGGCTCTGCAGCGGCCCAGGAGCGAGGTCGCGCGCGACCTCGGCGTGAGTCCACCCAGAATCAGCCAGATGCGAACCAAGGGACTCAGCATCCTTCGCGAACATATGAGCAGTAAGGAGAAGCACGATGGATGACGAACAGCGCGATCAGCTTCTGTCCGCAATGATCGAGCAGCCGCAGGGACGCGAGCGCCTCCTACGCGAAGCCAACCTCAACGAACTGGAGGTCCAGGAACTCACTGACCTCCTCCAGACTGCGGATTCGGTCTGGCTGGCTAGCCAGGGCGCACCCCCTCTCAGCGAGGATCCAGTCGCTGCAATGCTCGGCCTGGTTCCCAACTCCGAATGCACCCTCAACCCCGGAGCTCTTTCTCGTGCACGAAGGCGTTCGCGATTGACCGTCAGCGAGGTCGCTGAGCGCCTTCGTGAACGCGGTTGGGGTTTCAGCAAGAGTGACGTCTTCCGGTGGGAGAACCGTGGCGCCGCCGACGTGCCCCCAGCCGTGATCCAGGCGATCGCGGAGACGCTTGGAGCGCAGGTGCAGGATCTGATCGCATCGAGGTCCGCCGCATCCGCCTCTGACATCCTGTCCGGGGTACGGAACAATCCGCTGTTCGACCAACTCGTGGAACGGTGGGCGCGCCTTCAGCGCGTGTCCCGAGCCGTTGCCCTTGCAAGCCTGGAGGGACGCGCGCTGGCCACGGTTCATCGCGGCGAGCAACCTGATGAAGAGCAACTGTTGAGGTCGCTTGAGGCCTTGGTCAGCTCCCTTGAGCACGGCAAGAGATAAGCGGTGCCAGGGTGGACATGAACTCTTGCGTGGATCGAGCGCTCGGGCTGCTAACAAGCGAGCTGCGGGCGCAGTTCGTCACTGATCCGCTTCATGTACTTCGTTCGGATCTGGGTCTCACCGTTACAGCCGTGGATCACCTTGCCGAGACCCGCGCGGACGGTGGCGCTTGCGATGGTGTCTCATTCCTTGAGGACGGCGTGATTCTCTATGCGCCAACACCATCCAGTCGTCGAGAGAACTTCACGCTGGCGCATGAACTCGGACATTGGCTGGCCGAAGCAGCAGACGGCGTCTACGACTGGATAGCCGACCAGGAGCAGCCGGGCCGACTTTTGGAGACCGTCTGTGACCGGATCGCTCAGAGCCTGCTGTTGCCAGACTCCGCGGCCGTCAACACCGTCGGCGACGGCCCACTTCGAGCCCAGCATCTCATCGACCTCTTTTCCAGCACCCAGGCGAGCCGACCTGTGTGCGCTATAGCGCTGGCGAAACGCCTACCTGCCGTAGGAGCAGTTGCCATCATCGACCGCTATAGCCGCTCGGTGAGCCACGCCAGTGTCAGACCCGACCCTGACCGAGGATGGCCCATCGTCTTTCCCTGGCGCGGCCAAGAGCTCGACGAAGCACATGTACTCCTCCGCCTGAGCGCCGGCGCATCAACCTCGCGCCGGATAGCGTGGGAGACCCCATGGGGCGCTCGGGCTGACTTCTACATCGATGCTCTCGGCGACGACCGCCGCATCTACGCGGTCCTCTGCGATCTCGACCTGTGGGGCATCGAACGATTTCATGCATCAGCCAGTCGTGACTACGACACGAGACCGATGCTCACCGGATCCTGCTGCGGGGCGATCTTCGAGCGCCTGGGCTACCCGTGCCCGGACTGCAACCAGCCCTACTGTCCCAAGTGCCATGAGTGCCGCTGCCAACGCGATTCCAGGCGTGCAATCAGCTGCAGTCGATGCTTCCTCCAGGTCCAGCCACACCTGATCACCGACGGGGTATGCATCGATTGCCGATCGTAGAGCTAACACCTCGCACCGCTGCCCCGACTACGAAGTGAGAGCCCCGCCACGCGGATCCCGCGGCTCTCGGGACGGAGGTGAGAAGCATGGCGAAGAACACCGGTCGCGGACACCGCATCGGCGCCGTCAGGGGTCGTAGCGAGTTCCAGCGCGGCGCCACTTGGTTCAAGCGCGACACCGCCACGGGACGCATCCTCAACGGCAGCCCGAACCAGCACAAGGGCGTCCGCAACGAGAAGTAGCAGGCCTGGGTGGTCGGCGGATCTAGCCCGCCGACCACCAATCCCATCCCCCTTTAGGACCAACCACAGGAGAACGATCGTGAGCGCGCTGCTCATCACTTACGACCTCAACAAGCCCGGACAGGACTACTCCGACCTCTACGAGAAGATCAAGGGATTAGGCACCTGGTGGCACTACCTTGACTCGACCTGGATCGTCGTCGCATCGCTCAGTCCCACCCAAGCGTTCGACCGACTCAAGCTCGCCCTCGACGCCTCCGACTCGATGCTCATTCTGAACATCACAGGCGACACCTACGCCGGCTGGCTGACCGAAGAAGCCTGGGCCTGGATCAGGAAGCACGTCTAGCTCAGCCGATCTGTTACCGCGCGACCGGCCGCGAACCAGTCGCGAACTGCGGCCGGTACGACCCGCTCGGATCTGGGCACCCGCGCTTGGGCAGACTTTACGATCCTGCGCTCGAACTTCGTCCGCTCAAAGCAGGATGACGCGGAGCACACCAAGGCGGCCTCAATGCAATCGGCTCCGCAACTCAGCCGCTTAGCCGTGGCCCAGGCCCTGCACCTCGCCTGCCAGCAGCGGCCGGAGTGAGATATCCCTCGCGACGCGCGGCGGCGACCCAGTCGCGGATCGTTGGTTCGGGCCGATCGAAGCGCCTTGAGAGTCGGCGGAGGAGGCCAGGCCCAGCTGGCGCCTCCTCAAGGTAGGCCTTGGCAACGTCGATGAGAGTGCTTTCGGGCAGCGGCGGGCGGCCCCGCTTGGTGTCCTTCGCGGCGCGGATTCCGACCTCAAGAGCGTTGATCTCCTCACAGCGCATCTCGTCCGGTCCTCGATCCGCTCCCATCAAGACCCGGAGCCCCTCGATGCGCCACTCCTCTTGCGAAAGAGACCGTTGGGCCATGGCGATAATCCGCCCGAGCGGGATCTTCCGAAGCACGTCGCTTGTGATCAGGTGCCGGTCCGACGCGAGGGGATCGTCGCCGGGATCCACCCCGTCCGGGCCGACGTAGTCTCCCCAGTCATCGAAGTAGCCCCAGCGGGCACGAAACAGTTCGAGTTCTGCGACCTCGAGCCCGCGTCCGCGGTTGATCAGGATGCCGTAAAGCGTGATGGGGAGATCTCGGCTGTTGTAGACGAAGTCACATACGTACCCCTGGCCGCGCGGACGCTCCTTGACATAGAGCTCGAGCCGCTCCACTTGCCGAGTCGTCTCGCCCTCGGGATCGATGGCATCGTTTCGATCCCATCCTGGGTCGAACAGTGAGCCTTTGTAGAGATCCTCCAGCTGCCGTAGACGGCTGCGATCGTAGGAGAGGTCACGCACCTGCGGATGGTCAGGACGGAGCTGCAACTCGTCCTCAGGAGCGTTGGGGTCAACGTAGTCGTCGGCGATGAAGTCGGGTTGCGGCGTCATGCCGACACGATATAGCGGCAGGCTCGCTGACCTGATGGAGAAACCTACCGAGTTGCTCCGCGCAGCAACTCATCGGCTGGGCTACGCCTATCCGAGGTCTGGGCAGCAAGGATGGCCAACGCAGCGTCTGCGACTATCTCGCGCTCGCGCAGAACGGAAGCAGACGGTGGCGAGATCTGACGCGTCCTGCCGTGGTAGGGCAGCCGCATCGGTAGAGCCGGGGGGTCGTTCTGGTAGTCGGCCCATGGACAGCCTGAGAGATGCAGGCAGCTGTCCAGTCGGGAGTTGCAGTGTCGACAGACGTAGCCGCGGACGAGGCCCGTTTCGTGGTCGTGGTCGATCTGGCATGCTCGCCGCAGTCCGCAGCAGTTGCACATCGGGCCGAACTTGCGCACCAGCCAACGTCGGGTCTGGGCCTGCCTATCCCCCTCAGCCGATCCCGTATAGCCGGGCCAGTGTTGCGCTGCGAGTGGGCATCGATCTCTCGGACGGACCGCGGAAACATCGATCCACGTCTGATCCAACCACGTCAGTGTTCGGACCCAGCCACCATGGTCGCGCTCCCGCCCTGTTGGCGGGGCAATCCTCGGCTGCACCTGCCAACGTTCCCAATAGCACAGGTCGTAGTGATGCTGGAATTCCCCGCCGGCCTGGGCATTCTTCGCGCAGTCGTGCGTGCCGTCACCCAGCAGGTGGAACAGTCCGTCGTCGGCCAGCCGCGCCCCGATGGGCGGCTCGCACTTCTGGGACGACCACAGATCGCACATGTAGACGTTGGCGCGTTCCGCGCTAGCCAAGACCTGCCCCCACCTCTCGGCGGTCAGCATGAGCAGCCGGACCCGCCGTCCGTCGGATAGGTCCGCCAGCCGTGCAGGGAACCGGGCGGGTGAAGTGCTGCTTCCAACCATGGACCCCATCCTGGCCCACCCTCGTCCCGATCGATAGCGTTCAACTGCGCACCGAATCAGGACGTCGACCGAGCGCCTGTTGGCTCCGCTCGCAGGCCGAACAAGACATCCGCTCCATGCAAAAATGCCCGAAATCCGGGGCCTCGCGCCTCACAGTTTGGGCACTGTGAAGGGCACGGCCTCAAGAACGCTCGAGAATCGAGGCCTAATCGAACGGTGAAACCGTCTTTGGTTAGCTGTTTCGTGGAGCGGGCGACGGGAATCGAACCCGCATTCTCAGCTTGGGAAGCTGATGTTCTGCCATTGAACTACGCCCGCACGATCACGCGGATCGGCCCGGTCAGTGTAGCCCGAACCCCTCGCCGAACGCACAATCGGCGGAACCGTCGCACGGTGAGCGCGAGAACCGGTCAGGGAGACCCCGAGACCGACCCTGGACGGACGCCAGCGCCACGTCCGCCGGGCGCGAACGGGACTAGCGTCGGCCTATGAGCTATCCCGAACCCAGCGATGTCGGTCCCGCGGCGGGCGGGCATCTGCCCGTCTCCGACGGCGACCGGACCAAGGTGGTCACCCTGCTCGAATCCGCCTACGCCGAGGGCCGGATCACCGCGGCGGAACACACCGAGCGGATGCAGGCCGCGGCCGCGGCCGAGACCTTCGACGATCTCGTCCCGCTCACCCGCGACCTGGTGGCGCTCGACGCCCCCGCGGCGTCCGGCGAGGCCTGGGCGCAGACACCCGGTCAGTCCGGCGCCGAACCCGAGCTGATCGTGACCCTGTTCGGCGCCACCGAGCGCCGGGGGCGCTGGCAGCCGCGGCGCAACCTCAGCGTGCTGAACCTGTTCGGCGCCACCTCGCTCGACCTTCGCAAGGCCGTCTTCACCGACAACGTCTGCGAGATCAACGTGTTCTGCCTGTTCGGTGCGGTGGACGTGCTGGTCCCCGAGGGTGCTGAGGTGCAGAACCGGGCGCTGGCGGTGTTCGGCGCGTCCAGTGCCAAGGGCACGCCGCCGGTCCCGGGCGCGCCGACCATCATCCTGCGGGGCTTCATCGGCTTCGGTGCGGCCGATGCGCACGTGAAGAAGGCCAAGGAGAACCAGGGGTAGGCGAGCCGTCGCAAGTCCGGCCCGATGCGCCGCCCGCGCATCGGGCCGTGGCATGCCCCTCCACCTAAGGTGAATCACATGGACACCCTGTTCGCCCCGCCCGCCCAGGAGTGGCGCCGGATCTCGCCGAGCTTCGCCACGGTGCTGCGGGTGCGGATGCTGGCGTCCTGCGTGATCGTCGTCGGGCTGGCCGCCGTGCTGTTGTGGTTCTTCACCGACTGGCGATGGCTGATCGCGGTGATTCTGGTCGGGCTGGCCTGGGCCGGCTGGCAATGGTTCCGGCTCGGGCGCTGGGTGCGTGCCTGGGGGTACGTCGAGCGCGACGAGGATCTGTACCTCACCCATGGGCTGTGGTTCCGGGAGTTGGTGGTGATCCCCTACGGGCGGATGCAAGCGGTCAAGGTCGAGAGCGGGCCCCTGACCCGCGCACTCGGGCTGGCCAGCGTCGAATTGGTGACGGCCAGCCTGCAGTCGGGCGCCAAGATCCCCGGCCTGCCCCGGGCCGACGCCGAACAGCTGCGGGATCGGCTGACCGCGATCGGCATCGGCGACGAGGACGGCCTGTGAGTATTCCGCCCGGGCGCTTCTCCGGCACGCCGGATCCGGGCCGGCCGGGTTTCGGTGCCTCGGACGCCCCGGCTCCGGGGCCGCCGGCGGAGCCGGGTCAACAAGCCGGTCGATCGGGCACCGAGTACGGTGCCCGATCTACACCCATGTTCCAGCCCGGACCAGCTCCGGCCGATTCACACCCGTCGGTGGGCGCTCCGCCCGGCAAACTGGTGGAGAAACCACATCCCCTGACCCCGCTGGTGCGGGCCTGGGTGCTGCTGCTGGCGGCGGCGTGGGCCTTCGGCCGCGAACTGCTCAACAGCCACGATGGTTTCCGGCTGCCGCCGCTGACCTG
>WBZS01000319.1_pt1 | contig 72452 bp, 67 predicted proteins | sample 5204201 | NCBI WGS metagenome assembly WBZS01 (sample SAMN12344357, study PRJNA552823) | activated sludge metagenome | biome: Activated sludge suspended growth; feature: Nitrification reactor; material: Wastewater; isolation source: activated sludge from nitrification reactor of wastewater...
GTTGGGGGCACGCAATCGGAACCGAGATCACGAGCTGAGCCGGATTTCGATGCATATTACCTAGTCAGATGCAGTTTCGACGCTGGCGGAGGATACGAGATTCGAACTCGTGAGTACAGGGTCTGCGCCATCTGGCCCGATCAAGGCAGTTTGCGGCTCGTTGACTAGGCATTATAGTGCCCGATCGGACTCATCCTTGGAGTCGCGAAGTGGGCTGAAGTAGGCTGTTTTCGGGTTGCTAAGGACCCGCTAAGGACCCAACTTTGGAGGCATCCGTGGTGCAGCAGCCGGGGCCGAGAACACCGGACAGGCGATGTCGGTTCGTGAAGGAGGACGGCACTCAATGCCGCCTCCCCGCCGCGACGGACCGGAAGGCGAACGGCTACTGCTACCACCACATGGGCGCCCAGCACCGCCGAACCTGGGGCTCGATCAAGAGGAAGTCCAGCGGCTACCAAGCCAGCTACGTCGGCCCGGATGATCAGCGCCATCTCGCCCCGACCATTTTCATGGCCAAGGTGGACGCCGAGGTATGGCTCGCCAAGGAGCGGCGCCTCATCGACCTGGACGAATGGACCTCACCCTTGGCCCGTGAAGACGCCGCGCGCGAAGCAGAGATGCGCGCCAAGGCTGCCGCCCTCACACTGCGCGAGTACGCCGACCCCTGGGTTCAGAACCGCCACAACCGCAACGGTCAACCGCTGAAGGCGCGCTCCCAAGCCGACTACCGGCGCCTGCTCAAGGCCAAGATCTATCCCACCTTCGGCGACACCGAACTCAAGGACATCACCAAGGAGGACGTGCTGGCCTGGTACCGCACCCTCGCCAAGACACCCACCGAGCAGGCCTCGGCCTACGCCCTGATGCGGACGATCCTGACCACCGCCGTCGAGGACGAACGCATCCCGGCCAACCCCTGCCGTATCAAGGGCGCCGGCAAGGCGCCGGTCAAGCACCGGGTCGAGATGGTCACCAGCGAGCAACTCGCGAACCTGCACGAGGTGATGCCGGAGCGCTACCGGCTCACCGTCCTGCTCGGCGTGTGGTGCACGCTGCGAATCGGCGAGATCCTCGAGTTGCGCCGCGGGGATGTCACCATCACCCACACCAAGTCGAAGGACGGGACGCCGCTCGCGGTTGGCGTCCTCCACGTCCGCCGCTCCGTCCAGCACATCGAGGGCAAGGCCGTCATCGACACCCCCAAGACCGCCGCCGGCGCCCGCGAGGTACACGTCCCGCCAGCCCTCATCCCCGACCTCGAAAGCCACCTGACCCTCTACACGCAGCCGGGACGGATGGGGCTCCTGTTCCCGTCCCGCACCGGCAACCCGCTCCACCACCGGACCTTCGGGAACTGGTGGGACAAGGCCCGGATCGCCGCCGGCCGACCGAACCTGCGCTTCCACGACCTGCGTCACACCGGAGCCACCATGGCCGCCCAATCGGGCGCAACCCTCAAGGAACTCATGGACCGCCTCGGCCACACCACCCCCAAGGCAGCGCTGGTCTACCAGCACACCGCAGCAGACCGTGACCAACTCATTGCCGAACGCCTATCGGCACGCATGTCGGGAGTAGCCCTCATGCCGCCTTCGGTCGACAGCTAGCTTCCAAGCCCGATCCAGACCTGGCGTCTGCGAGCGCGGCGATTCGCTCGCATCTGACCCGTTGGCCGGGGCTCGCCTTGGCACTTGCGACCGGTGTCCCCATCGGTGCGCGGCCACCCCGAGAGTTATGCCTCGACGATTCGTAACGTTATCCGCTTGGTCCTGGCGGGCTCCATGAAGTCCAGGCGGCCGCCTGAGGCCACGACCAGTCTCAGGGTGGGGCGAGACGTCCCGTCGGCGACGTCGGGCGCGAACCACACGATGCGGCCTGTTCGCTGGAGATCGACCGTCAGCAGGTGATGCGTGAGTGCTAATCGGAGGATACGGTCGTCGACCGCAACTTTCCGAATCGTGGATCCGACGAGGTCGGTGGGATTTGGGGTCACCGTCTTCAGACTGTTCACACCCATCACACGCAGCTCGGAAACGGTCTCGCCAACCACCCGCTCCAGCAGGCCGAGGATCTCGTTTGGGGTTTGAACTGATGGCATAGTGAACCTCTCGCTAACTAATCAGTCAACGTCCCGTCAGCCACGCGCAGCGCCTGCGGCGTAGGCGGGGCCGGGAGACGCAGCCTCTTCGAGACGAGGGTCGACAGCGCAGCGTAACGGCGTCGAGTATCCACGTTCGACAGCACGTAGTCCCGGGCACGCGGCGCCACGCCTTGCACCGAGGGATGCTCAAACTGTTGGCGCGTCAGATCGAGTTCGCTACCACCTGGCAGCTGATTCCAGTAGTGAGACACGTCACCGACCATGCCCCGAAGGAGCCCGCCTCCCAAGTAGTCCTGCACCACCAATGCAGTCACGGCGCACTGCCCAAGAGCAGGATTGTCGGGGTTCCAACGCTGAGGGTCGTTCGACGTGTCGGCACTCCATGAGGACGCGATCGCCCGGAGGAGGGCCTCACGCCTGGCGTGCGAAGTGTTCATGCATTCACGGTAGTCGCTCCGTCTGACAAGAGAGGCGGCTGCGCACCAGCCTTCCCCTGGCAGGCTCCCACGAGCAGGTGGCGACCAAGGATGTCTTGCAGCCCGAGCAGCAGTCCGGGTCGCGATCGCCGTTGATAACCTCACATCAGTTCGGAAGCCACTCCCACACCGATAGGCAGGCAGTGATGACCAAGGATTCGGCGAAGATCCTGCATCTCTTCTCGTCAGACTTCCGCCCCCTGTACGTCCAAGACTGTCTGGACCTTCTCGCAAAGCCCACGGGCGCGATTCAGCGCTTCAGGTACCAGAAGGACTGGGTGTCAGCGTCTCGTGAGAAAACGGAACCCGAACCGAGCGATGCCGAAAAGGCCGATCTTTGGAAGAAGATGGGCGATCAGGCAACCGACGTCATTGCCTATTTCGCCTGGGTTCGCAACTTACCGCAGGGCCAGAATACACTCTATGTGCCACTCCGTCGTGGGAAGGTGGTTAGAGCGGGAGTCGAGGAGAACAATTACTACTTCGTAGAATTCTCGCTTGGCGATTTTGTCGATCCCTTGCTGTATCCGAGCGCCGCAACACCGGATGAGAGTATTAGCTTCGGCCAGGATAAAAAGGTGAGACTCGGGTCCGTTACGTCGGCCGTGCGCGATCTTCTGGGCAAATACCCCGCCGGGACCTACGAGGATAAGCCACCCCGTGGATTCTCAGCTGTGCTTCGGGTCGCACCCCTCGACTACGCCTCGCACTTTGGTGCAAAGTGGACCTCACCTGACGCGTTCAACAACTCCTCGGCGGCACTGGGAGAGGTCTTGTCATCTCGGTACTCAGGAGACAGGCACGCGGACGTCTTCATGAAGACGCTTCGAGTTCGAAAGCTAAAGCAGTCCGGGAGTCCGAAAAAGGGTGACCCGAGTGCAAAGAGCGATGGGCCGTCGATCGAGCTTCGCGCCGGCAATCTATACGAGCTGGATGTCCTGGTGATCAGGACTGTGGACAACCCCGAGGCTATCCGCCTCACGGCCTCGACGCCGAGGGGTTGCACAATGGTGTCGAGCGAAACGGCGGTCGTTACCGCCAAGTATGACAAAGTCACGTTTCGGTTCTTTGCCGAGGCCCGCGACAATCCGATCGTCGGCGAAATGACAGTGAGAGCCGCTCTCGCTGCAACCACGGCCGAAGAGCCGGTTCTGGATGTCTTCCGTCCTGCGTCCGTCGGCACGTTGGCGCTGCAAGGCACATATCCCTCCAAACGCTGGTTTAGGTCCACTACTGCCAGGAGGCGTCGCGCCGAATCGAGGACTGCCGCGAGGACCGCGCGAGATGCGCCCGCGCCTTTCATGCCGGAGTCAAGGTTTCAGGTTCGCCTCAAGCCGCGGAAGTTCCTGACACTCAGCGCAATCCTTGCTGCGTTTCTTACGGCACTGGCAGCATTCTGGGCGGCGCTGATTGGGCAGAGCGGCGTGTATCTCGGTACACATCCCACCATAACCCCTGGGGATAATGTTACCGATGCCAGCTTGCTGCTGGGGTGGTTGGGGGGCGGCACAGTCTTCCTCAGCGTAAGCGCGCTGGCAGTCGCTTCAGCGACGGCAGTCAGCGCAGGTGGTGCCGCCCTGCTCCTGCTGATTCGACGAAGGTTCGGCCTGTCCGCGTGATGCTTGGCTGCTCAGCCCGACCCGCTGCCCGAGAGCGAGGATTGATCCCCGACGCCATTCCATACGGAGGCTGGGGGACGGCATGCCGATCCAGGTTCCTGCCCGACGACGCGCCACTCGATGAGGTGCCCCATCGATCGCCCGCGGCTCGCCTGTCATGGTGGAGCCCGCGCAACGGCCCTGTTGTGCGTCTGCGGATGCATGCACCGTTGAGGTTGTCGCGACGCCTGTAGCCAACCGCACGACGTTTGACGAGATCGATACGCCGACGCCATCGTGCAGCTACTCTGGTAGCAGTCGCATCTGCGCTAGCGAAGGGCCAGTCATGAGCACGCAACCGATCCCGGTCAGCGATCTCCTCGTTCCAGCGAACTTCATCCGGGCCGTACGAGAATCCGGCTACCTCAGCCTCTCCACGGCACTGGCGGAACTCATCGACAACTCGCTGCAGGCGCAGGCAACTGAGATCGCGGTTGAGGTCTCGCGGGACGCCCCAACCACGCTCCCTCAGATCGTCGTTGAGGACAATGGGGTCGGCATGAACCGACGGGAGTTGGAGGACTGCCTCAGATTCGGTGGCTCCGCCCGTTTCAACCAGCGGTCTTCCTTCGGACGGTTCGGGATGGGTTTGCCGGCCGCGTCATTGAGTCAGTCAAGGCGCGTGGAGGTGGCCGCGTGGCGGAACAGCGGGCGCGTGCTTCAGGTGGCTCTGGACGTGGACGAAATCGTCGCCGGGCTGCCGGTGACCTTGGCTGCGCGGGCTGTAGGCAAGTCAGGTTCCCCATCGGGCTGTCGGGTCACCTGGCGTTCATGTGATCGGATCGACTATCGCCGCCTCGGTTGGCTCGAACGGACGCTGCGGCGCGATCTCGGCCGTATGTATCGACGCCACCTACAATCCGGGCTCCTGCTCACGCTCAACGGCATGGGCGTCGAACCCGAGGATCCGCTGATGCTGGACCGGAAAATCGAGGGTACGACCGCGAGCCTTGTGTTCGATCAGAGGATCTACGAACTCTCCACATCGAACGGTGGCACGTCCCAGGTGAAAGTCCGCTTCGCCCTGCTTCCCGTACATCGGTGGCACGGTCTCGACAACGTCTCCAAACGCCGCCTCGGCATCGTGGGTGGCGGTGGAGTCTCGGTCCTGCGCGCTGGTCGCGAGATCGCCCACGGCTGGTACCTGATGGGGAGCAAGCGCAAGGAGAACTACGACGACTGGTGGCGCTGCGAGATCGAGTTCGAGCCCGCCCTCGACGAGCACTTCGGGATCACTATCAACAAGCAAGGCATCCGTCCATCTGCTGAGTTGCGCGATGCCCTCGCGCCTGAATTGGAGTCGATTGCGCGCATCTTGAACGCACGCGTACGGCAGGCCTTCGAGGACGTCAAGTTTCAGGCCGCCGCCGCAGCCTCCTGCCTGGTCGCCGAGTCTGCGGACCCGAACCTTCCCGTCTTGCATGAGACAGGAGGCACCGGTCGATCACTCCGCTACCGCATTGGTGCCGCCCAGTTGTCGCCAGGATCGATGTTCTCCGCGACGGTTCACGACGGCACCCTAGAAGTTCAACTCAACGTGGATCATCCCGCATTTGCCGCGATCTACCAGCCCCTGCAGGCGCTCCCAGACGAGGTGGGCTCTGGACTCCGCACAGCGATAGAACTGCTGGTTCTAGCCTTGGGGCGAAGCGCGGCGGCAGACCCTGAGAGTTCCCATGCCTTCATTGACCAGTTGAGCGAGACCTATGGACGGATGCTTCAGAAGGCATGACAACACCGAAGTACATCCTGCTCAACCTTCCCAGTGACACTCCGAAGCGCGAGCGGCAGAGGTACCTTCGCCTCTGCCGGCTGTTGGCGACCCAAACGCTCGATTCGTCACAGAGCGTGAGTCATGCCGAGTGGGCCGTCCGTGCGAAGCTGGGCAATCTCTACGACCAGCCGACCCTCGCTGCAGCCGGGCACACAGTCATCGACCTCGTCGCACAGGGTTGGTCGGTCCAGGTGGGCCGGCTCGGTCCGCGATTCTCTCCGCCCAAGGCCCTTCTCGACCGAGATGCGGAGAAGGCCCGGATCAGGCGCCAAGAACACCTGCGACGGGATGAGCAGCTTCGGAAGCCGAGCGTTCGTCGGTTCGTGCTCGGCATGGAACAACCCCACATCCACGGCGACCAGTTGGTGACGATCTTCGACCTGATGAGGGACGGCGCAGAGTTGCTAGCGGCGCTCGAGACGGATCCCACAGGTCGAGACGTCATCAAGCCTTACGTACAGGTGGTCGACGACTCAGTCTGTGCGCTGACCGGCTTCCGGCTTCAAGACATCTGGCGCTACTTTCGGCATACGTGGTCGAACGCATACGCGTCCGTACCTGGCCGATCGATGTCGATCCTGATCCGCGACGCCGCGACTCCGTTTCATACCGTCATCGGCCTAGCGGCCGTGTCGAGTCCCATCGTTCAGATCGCTGAACGCGACGCATGGATGGGTTGGGAGACCGACACCTTCGTCCAGGGTCTCTCCGCTGAACCGACGGACAAGGCAGCCCGCTGGGTGGCCGCGCGTATTCAGCTTCAACAAGACGAGATATATGTCGACGATCTGATCCGAGACGGCGTGCTAGAGCCATCAGACCTCATCCAACCCACCGCGGAGGCGATCGCGCGGCTCAGGGATGACGCAGTGCGATATCGGGATCGCCACCATCGCTCGGCCTCAATTCGGCAGGTCCGCAGAATTGGTCGGGAGGACTGGATTGCACGGGCCGAGACGGACCTCTTCCGCAGCAAGCGCGCTGGAGCGCTTGCGGAGGCTCTCGACATGCGTATGGTTCTCGGCTCACATCTACTCCCTGAGCCGTCGGTGGAAGGGCTAGATCTAGCGTTGAAGGACTCCCGTGCCCGAGCGCAGTTGCGGCGCTTGGTCCGAAGGGCGCGGGGCGAGAGGGTCGGCACGGTGATCGCCGACCTCACCGTGTGCGGGTCCGTCGCGCCATACAACGCACTCGCGGCGGGCAAGCTTGTCGGAGCGCTCGCGGTGTCACCAACCGTTCTGACGGCATACCAGCGGAAGTACTCCCGACCGAGCGAGATCGCATCGTCCATGGCAGGGCGTTCGATCGTCCGTGAGTCCCGGCTTTCGCTCGTCGCGACGACCTCGCTTTACGGGACTGGTTCCAGCCAGTACAACCGGCTCTTCTGGCCGGCGGAACTCCTTGGCGGACCCGCGGGTCAGCGTATGGGCTTCCATGAACTTGGCCGATCTCGGTCGTACGGAACATCCCATCTGACCGACGAATCTGTCGAGGCACTGCTCCGACTCTCCCGGCTGAAGGACTCTTCCGTTCGAGTGAACAGCCTGTTTGGCGAGGGGGTTAGTCCTCGTCTTCGCAAGGTAAGGCTGGGTCTGTCTGCCCTCGGATGGCCGACCGACGATCTCCTCAAGCACGGGCGGGAGCGAATCATCTACGGCGTTCCACTCGTCAAGAACCTCACGGACTACTCAATCGGCGTCGATAGCGAGCCGGACTACCTGGTGGACACGGATATGCAGGAGGGCGAGAAAAGGATCGCAGACTGGTGGCTCGGTCGATGGGCGGCCAACCGCGCGACCCAACAGCGCGTGAGGGACACCCTCCAAGAGCAGCGACTCACGCGGCCCGTCACCCACGGTGCTCGAGTTCGACTTCCAGAGGACGACAATCCCGACGACCAACTCCTAGAAGCCCAGTCGTCCTAGCCACTAGCTTCGAGCACGAAAACCTCGCTCGCCGCGGTGATTGCTCCGATTGGGAACGCCACGTCGGGATCGGACTCCCGGCGAAGGCCAAGAAGGCGCACCGCGTCGCCGACTGCAAAGCCAGGGTCATTCGATGCCGAACGAAGCAGAAGCTGCCGCGTGCCGGCGGCGTCGAGGAGCCACCAACTGCGCTGGCCGTTCTCCTCCCCGACGGCACCCTCAAAGTCGAACCAACAGTCATCTTGGACGGGGGGCTCAGGAGGAGCGACAGATGCCCAGTAGCAGTGGCACATCTGACGCACGGAACAAGTAGCGCAGGTCTCCGCAGTGGGTCTCGCCGCGGGCGAGTCAGAGCCGGCTTCGCGTGACGCGATGCTGATCTCGGCCGCTACTGTCGCGGACAACCTCGCCATCTCTGCCGGGTCTGGAACATCGATGTCGACGTCGTGATCTCGATAGGCCGCTGCAAGACGAGTCGCCGGGGTCTGCCTCGGGTTGGATTTCTCATCCGCGCTCCAGAGCAACGCATAGAGACGGAGTTGGTCTGCGTGGCTTGGTGACTCGGCGCCAGTCTTGAAGTCGACTATATCGACTTGCGCGCCGTGAATCATGAGGAGGTCAACTCGGCCGTGCAACCTCAAGTCCTCGGCAACCAGCCGCACTTCTGCATGCGATCCGTCTGCCAACTCCTGGCGCTCCGGTTCAGCAGAAGGACGATGCCTCGAGCCTGCTCTTCCGGCGCGTGGAGGTCCAGCCACGAACTGGGTTCGGCTGAGATAGGTCTGGACCTGAGAACGCGCGTTCTGAGTCTGTTCGCGCAACTGGCGGCGCAGGCGCCGCTTCCGCTCGTCGCTCAGGCGCGGGTTCTCCTCGAGTGGCTCCAACTGGCGAGATGTCTCGCTCTCGATGACAGCCCGGAGCCCTCCAAGCCTCATGAGCACATGCGTAGCCTCCTCGTCGCTGGGCGAGGCGACCGCGGCTTCGGACAGAGCCTTGAGGATCACCTCCAGAGCGCCATGCACGACGTTCCCAAACAGTGACGCCGGTGATGGCAGTGCCGGGTATCCCTGATGAGACCACAAGTCCGGATAGCTTGCGTGCTCCAGGCAATATCGAAGAGGGCACGCGGCCACCTCTCGGAGTGCCGAGTAGCTCCAATATGGAGGTGGCTCTGCCAGCACTGCCCGGCTACGAGATATCCCCGAGTCGAAGGTCCGCGACGGAGATGTCACGACAGGATCTTCTCAACGCTGAGACTGGCGTTGGGCAGGCTGCGGGTGATCTCGATGTCATCGACGAGGTGTACCGGGATGGCCGCCTGGAACTCCATCGCGTTGTTAAGGAGCGGGTCTGCAGCAAGGTGAGGTGCCAGCGGGCTGTGCACGCCGAAGATGTACCTGCGGTCGCCCTTTGTCGCCAAGATCGGTGCTGTGACCGTACCGATTCCTGCGATAGCCACCTGGGCGTTGCGCTCGAGGGTGGTGTCTGGGATCTTGCGCCCCACTAGGTCGTTGTAGAGACGACTCGTTGAGAGTTCGAGCCGATCTGCATCGAGCGTCGGCATCGTCCCGTAGAGCAAGTAGCGAAGCAGGCTGCCGCCAACCTTGCGGTCAAGTAGGCCGTGCTCGAAGCGGTTGCGGAAGCTGCGGAGACAGCGATAGCAGGACTGGTCGCATCCAGCCGGGCAGTGCTCGAGTCGGTCGAGGGTCGCCTTCAGTACCTCGTCACCTAGCTCGTCCACCCTGCGCGTGAAGCCCGCACCGCCGGCCAGCGTGTCGTAGAGGTAGATCTCGGCCTCGAGCCCCTCCGTCCCGCCCAGCGTTAGTGCTGGCCGGAATTCCGCCTGCAACTCGGTCGCATCGATCTCTAGAAGGTCAGTTGCGGCAATCGTCATGGCCTCGGCGATGGTACGCAGGGCGACTTGGGTGGACAGCAGGTGCGGGGCGAGACGAATCGGTGATTCCACCTTGAACCGCACGAGCAGGACATCGGTGAAGAAGTCAGTGCCCAGAACTAGTCCGTTCCAGGCGGACGCCCCGTCGCAAGTAGGTTGCTTCTCGTCTGGGTATGGCTTCGTGTGCTGCCCAACCACGATCCCCGTGGGCGTCGCTGTCGGTTCGATTCGGCCGCACTTGAAGCAGTACGTGTAGCCCTCGTTGCGCGGACCTGTGTTCGTGACGATCAGCTTCTCGCGGTGGTACGTCTGCTGGATGTGGTCAGTCACCCGGGACCACGCCGTCACGTCGTCGGGACCTGGCGCCACCAACTTGGCCCGGGTCGCATAGCTGGAGGCCGGGGAATCGTCAGGGCTGGTGCCCTCGGGTTCATAGGCTGGGTGTGCGAATCCGGGTGGCCGAAGCCAAGCCATCGCCTTGCCAAAGGTACGTTCACCGCCACACGCGGGGCAGTCCCACTCGACACCAGGCTGCGCTTCGTTCTGTTCGAAATACCTCGCGTAGTGACAGATCCGGCACTCGAAGTACAGCTTGTGGGCTTGCCATGCGTTGAACCGCTCCGACTGCATCGGCGAGTAGATCGCGCCAGAGTGCCACTCCTTGTTGTCGATCCACACGACCTTCCCGGGCGCGTACTGACTGAGGGCGATCGAGAGACCTTGGCTAGGCGCATATCGGAACGCAGCGCGGAAGGGCTCCGATTGGTCGACGTCGAAGACGTGGAAGCTGGCTACGTCGGTTGGGAATGCATAGCGCGGCAGCACCCCCTTGTAGAGCAGACGGTCAAGAAGATTCGTCTGGCTCCGCTCCGGTCTGGGTGCCTCTGCCCCGTCTTCGCCGGGACCCTCAGCCTCAACCTCCTCTGATTCTGGCTTCAGGTCGGCGGCCTCGGACTGCGGAGCCGCCCCGCCGGCGGTCCGGTCGAGCGCTTCGTCAATGCTGTCGAGGGACTTGGACACGAAGCCAGCGAGAACCGCCTCGCGCCCAGTTGCGGACAGCTCAGACGGCAGCCAGTCGTCAATGTCCACGCGGAGTGCCGCCTCATTCGTTGCCAGCCATGCCGCAAAGTCTGTTCGGTTGAGCGGCGAACTAGTACCGACGAAGTCCGGGACCGTGCCCAGCACTTCGAAGAGCTGAGAGGACTGGGTGTCGGGGTCGAAGATCGGGAGCCGATCCTGGTGGTAGCGCTGGAGCAGGTAGGCAATGACGTGACGCATGGCGATCTCGTCGTTGTCCATCGTCAGAACTGGATCGACGACCTTGCCGCGGATCATCTCGGCTGGCGCACGGAAGTAGTGGTCGTCGTGAGTGTCTGAGCCGCCGAAAGCGACGACGGTGGCAACAGCATTGCCACGACGTCCGGCTCGACCCGCGCGTTGCTGATAATTCGCGCGCGATGGCGGCATGTTGCGCAGCGCAACCCCGGAGAGCGCGCCGATGTCGATGCCAACCTCCATCGTGGTGGTGCATGACAACACGTCGATGGCAACGCGCTCTTGAGAGCCGGAGCTAGGGAGTTCGATGTCGACATCCTGGAAGAGAAGCTCGTGCTCTTCGGCCTTCGAGAACACGGCCTCGGCCTGAGCCGCGTTGAGCTGGGCAGTGTGCTCGGCTGCGATGATGCTCATCGGCGGCTCGGGCGGATTGGCCAACGCCCTGACGGTGCTCGCGCGATAGTAACCCTTGCGCGCTCGGAACACCGGATCAGTGTTGGGGTCTATCGTCCGTACCCCGTCAGCTCCGCAGCTAACGCACCGGGAAAGCCCAGGGAACGGGCGCTGGGTGAAGCGACAACGCTCGCAGTACCCCCAGGCGCCCCCGGGCTCAAGTGCGATCTTGCTGGCGAGCAAGAAGTGTTTGTTGCCTGCCGCCTCGCAGAACCGCTGGTGCAGGACGGGAAGCCACTCCTTGTTGAACTGCCTTGTCAGGGCCGTTGACCCAAGCCATCGCTCGAAGGCACGGAACTTGCCCGTGTGCGGACGTACCCCGCCCTTCACTCCGCGCCACACTTGGGTCATGCTCGGGAACCAGATCCCATGACTCGAAGTGGCCCATTGCGCCAACCAGAGCCGAACAAGGGCGGTCTTCGTGTCGTCAGTATCACCAACCCCAGGAAGGTCTGTGAGGTCAGCGAGCAAGCCAGGGAGGTCCGCCTCTCGCTCACGGAGAGACGCTAACCCAAGTGCCGCGAGGCCGTAGTACCGATCGGTCAGGGTCGTGTAGATCGCACGCATCAAGGACTCGGGCGGCTGCACCGCCAACATCACGAGCTCCGTGCGAGCGTCGTCATCGCCGGCGAGGGCGCCGGCGTCGATCAGACGTCCAACTTCCTTCAGGATTCCCATCGACTCACTTTGGCGAAGTTCAGGGCGAAGGCGCACCGACAGCACCTTTGAACCGACGAGGGCTGCGAGTACCAAGTGGTGGAGCCCGAGTTGCTTCCTCAAAGAGGGCAACTGCGCAAGATCGGTCCATCCTCGAACGATGACTGGCCGAATGACGTCACGCATGGCATAGCTCTGAAGGTTTGGCGCAAGGCGAGCGGCCACCTGCCGCGAGTCAGAGAACGCCAAGACCTTCCGACCTCTGAGTGGCGCAAAGTCGCTGTACGGCCGAGACGGCGGCTGGACCTCTATCTGGCGTGCCACCAGCGCCTGGAACGGCTGATCGCCCTTCGTCTGATGATCCTGAACCGACGACCGTCCGTACCCAGCAGTCCGGCCACAGACGCCGCATGGCTTGAACTCTCCGCTCGTCTTGATCTTGTTCGTACCGTCATCGTCCTCATCGCCGTCATCGGTATCGACGACCTCGCCATCCCGTCTGGCCGGGAGATGAACGCTTCGAACGCGAGCGCTAAGGCGCGGCGGGTTGAGACGCCCGGTAAGGAGGTCCAGGTCGGCGGGTTCGGCGGCCTGACGAGGGTCTGGCGCCTCAACCAAGAGGTCGATCGGCTGCAACTCCTGAACCGATCCGGTCGTGGTCTGCAAGCTGCTTCCCGGCTCATTCCAAAGGGATCCGGGACTCACGACATCGTCCGTGTACGCGCGTAGATAGGCCGACCCGCAGTGACGACACGTGTAGAGCTCAAACACTCTGGCGCCACAGTCGCAGGACTCGCGCGGCTGTGCGTAGAGCTTTCCCACTGGGGCATCGGTCCATCCCAGCGATCTTTCTACCGACGGACACTCGGGGTCAGCGCACGCCCACAGACCGGGCAGCCCTCGATAGAAGGCATGGACACGGCATGGCAGGAGGCCGGCATCCCTTGGATCGAGGCGTGCCGCGCTGCCTAGTGCAACCAGCGCCGTGACCGCGCGGTCGGCGGTCTCACGGTCTGCTTGGGGGAAGATCTTCGCGCCGAGTTCGTTGACTGGCTGGGCCTGCTGCATCGTCTCGTTAACCAGCAGTCCCATCGGCTCGAAGCTTGAGAGTGCTTCGAGTAGGAGCCCGCCGGCGGTGGCGCTCGGGTCGATTGGGATCCCTCGCCAATCGAGAAGGTCCGCGATTGCCGAGATGCGCTGGGGGTCCGTCTGGCTGTCGTAGAACGTATCGAGAGAAAGCCCGGCGAGGAGTGCAGCGTCACCGGCAGAGCCAATGCCTGCAGGCTTTCGGAGCGCCAGCTTGCCTTGGATCGTGCGGAACTCGTGGACGTTCTTTCCGCTGAGTTGTGCGGCGAACTGGCGAGCGTAGTCGGCGTCTTGAAAGCTGGCGCTCGTGGCGATCACCTGGAGGCGGTCTGCGGGTATTCCTAGCCGACTACGAAGTCGACGGAGTAGCAGGGCGACCTCGGCCCCAGCGGCACCCCTGTAGAGGTGGGCCTCGTCGATCACGAGAAGGAATCTCTCCTCCGGGTTGCTCGCGAGCCACTGCCGTGTGGCGTCGAAGACCGGTCGCTCGAGCGGCCGCATCATCATGTACTCGAGCATCGAATAGTTGGTGATCAGAACGTCCGGAGGAGCGGCGAGTACCTCATGTCGGGTGAACAACTCGGAGTCGTCCGGCCGCGTCACCGCGCGCACGAATTCTCCGGAGCGCTTCCAGTGGGCGCCCTTATCGCCGTACCAAGCTCGCAGGTCGGGCTTTGCTGGCCACTTACCACGCTCCTTCAGCTTCCCGACCAGATCGACGGCTGCTTCATGGTGACGCGCGGCCGGATTGGACTCGCGATCGAGGAGGTCGAGATAGAACTCTTCGATGGACTTGAGCCTGGTCTGGTCTCTCTCCGCCTTTCGAACTCCCGGATAAAGCGTCCGGCTCGTGTACCGCGCGAAGCGCGCGGGCCGCCCGGCCCAACTGGAGAACTGGCCGGACACGCGATGATCGCCAAGGAGCAGTCGAAGGCGTCCAAGTTGGTCGTTGACCAGGGCGTTCATTGGATACAGGATCAACGCTCGAACCGCCGGACGCGCGAACGACTGCGGTTGGTGACTCGCTTCCTTGGCGAGCTTCGCGAGCATAGGCAGGAGGAAGGACTCTGTCTTTCCCGAGCCGGTGCCTGTCGTGACTGCGAGGCTCAGTCCGTCTCGGGAGGTGAGTTCGAGAGCCTCAGCCTGATGGGTGTAGGGGGGGTCGTACAGAAGTGAGTTGCCATGAGCGCTGCTCGTGATCGATCCGAACAAGTCCAGAACCGCCGCATCGAGATCCAGGTCAGAGAATCGGCGATCCGTCTGATAGCGAGGGGTGCTCTCGATGAAGGGCGGCTGAGAGATAACGCCTTCCTGTTCTAGCAGCCGACGGCGCTGTTCGATCAACGACGGATGGCCAATGTGGTAAGTCGCCTCGATGTAGTCGCGCAGCGCTGACTGGATCTTGTCGATCGTTTCGGCGATCGTTGGTGCCTCTGCCGTCACTTGCTCTCTCCGTCGGTGATGCTCATCCACAGGGTTCCGGTCAACACTGACCGTAGTTCTTCCAGCGCGCCTAGAGGGATGCAGTACGAGAACAACGCGCCAGGTGATTTGTCCACCGCTCTGCCTACGAGTTCCAGGTACCGCTCTGCCCAGCTCGGCAGTGGGCTAAATAGGTCGACGACGCACTCCGTCGTCGACGTCGCATCGAGGATGGCATGGGTTCGAGCGACCTGTGGGGTGCCGCGCTCCGCATCGAAGGCCGCCTGCAACCGCCACGCATCGTCGCGAGCCGGCGAAACGGAGCGCCTCACGGGCAAATCGATGAGCCGGTCCGGGTTGCCGTTGACCAGACGAACCACGCACCAGATGTCTGCGCCGTAGGCCTGTGGTCGCCGACCGACGAAGTCTCCAGTGTCGGCCGAAGCCGGCGGCCTCCACCGTCCGCGGTAGTAAGTCGGCTTGGCCGACGGATCGATGATGGTGAGCCCATCGATCGAACCTGCCGAACGAGCCACGCCAAGCCGCTGTCGGTACTCGTCCACGTACTCGTGCGCTGGGAGGGCTGCCGGTTGACCGATCCACTGCCCAGTTGAGATTCGATGCAGGCCGGCCTCCTTGAGTCGGATCTCGGGCTCGGCGCCATCGAGAACAGCCGTCCGGATGTGCAGGTTGTGTTCCACCGTGATTTGTTCCGGCACCAGGGGCGCACCCGATGGTCGGATCCCGATGAGCAGATACTTGCCGGGCACCTTCTCCACGTAACTGGGCGGGCCGAGATAGAGGAGCCGTGCCGTGCGTTCCGGTGTGGCCGCGGCGAGTTCGAGGAGATCTCCGGTTGAGATCAGCTGATCGAGGAGACCAGCGACTTCATCGCGTCGGAGCGGCTCGCTGAGGAGCGGATTGAGGAGTTCCAGCGTTGTGTCAACCAGCACCCCTTGCGTGGTCGGACAGAGGAAGGAGGCCGCCCTGCGTAACGATGCACTGACCACCTCAGGGGATGTCAGCACAAGCCGCTGTGGATCGAGGCCAAGAGTGCTCATGGTCAGCGCCGCAACGTCTTTGGCGGTACGAGTCTCGAGCCGCATCAGAATCCTCCGGTCGTGTACTCGGGATCATCGCGGATTCGAACACCGAGCACCGCAAAACGTGCCAGCCGGAGCAGTACGGGTGTGATCAGTGTCTTCTGGAGAAGGAAGTCCCTCTCGGCCGACGGCCACTCGATGACCCTGCCCGGCCGATCCGCCAAGGTTAGGAGGAAGCGCGGCGCCGAGGGATGATCTCCGAACCCTCGAGCGCGGAGGGTCGGCCCCGCGATATCCGCGAAGGATGAGATCACGGCTGCTGGCGAACACCAGTCCCACAATCCCTTGCAGACCGCGTCAGCGAGGCGCCACTGGTCCATGTTGTCGCCCACGGCATCCCTCAGGTGCGCGAACGGATCCCGAACCGTCGCCAGTTTTCGCTCCGCAGCCGCCCATCGCCCACCCCCGACGAGCGAGACGAGGGCACCCGCGATCGTCTCGAGTACACGGTCACGCTGATGCTGAGCGAACACATCACCGGGCAGATCGGCGTTGGCCCACAGTTGGTGCCCTTCGATCATTCGCACCAGTTCTGCCACGGTCTGCGTGGTGGCTCGCACTTCCGGGACGGTTCGCGCCGCGAGAACGGCGGTCGGCTGAGCGGGCAGGAGGGCTGTCGCCGTGACGTTGAGTCCCGGCCCGCCGCGCGCAACAAGGAGTCCCCCGGTAGCAGGGGCGACCGGATCCACACCTGGGTCAAGATCCTCGGGGGTGAGTGGCTTCTCCACGCGGAACATCTGAACCAGCGTGCCACCGACGTCGCTCCGGTCGATGAGGTGAGCACGACTCTGGTTGCGCTCGCGAAGGATCTGCCACCTCAAGGGCTGGAATCCTCGATCGGCCCTCAGCGAAGCGAAGCCCACGCCCGCGCGCGAGACCGACAGTTCCAGCGACTCGGACTGATCGAAATGGTCCTTGAACCTGCGGTCGCTTCGAAACTCGTCCGCGACTCGAGTCCAGTTGGAGTCGTCCACCGGCAGCGCGATGGTGCGTTCGATCTTGGCGAGTGTTGACCCGGTATCAGAGAGGAGTGCAATCGCTAGGTCGACCTTCATTTTCTCCGGGCCCATGATCGAGACAGCTGTGGGCTCCCACAGATCGCTCATTGTGGGCCGCGCTGGAGACGTCAGGAGGCGGATCCCTCCGCCGACTCCGATTAGGTCGGAGGTCGCGTCGCGGTCTCGGACGGCGATCGATAGGGAGCCCTCGACCAGCACGTGCTGCTGCTTGCCCGTCAACGAGACCCCCAACTCGTGGACGCCGAGTGGGAGGTCCTCCAGGACCAAGAACAGCTCTTGCTCGTCCGATGGCCAAGCTAGGTCATACTGTTCGCCCCTGAGTGTGAAGGTGCCTGCGGCGGGCACGCGTTCTGCGCGGATGCCGATTAGTCCAGGTTCTCCAATCAACCACTCGACGGCCCCTTCACCGTCCCATGAACTCGCGGCGAGACCGACCGGGCGAATCGTGATGTCTGCTCGAACGTTGAGCCCTACACCCACCAGCGCGGCTGCGTCTTCATCCGCTAGAGGCTCAGGAACGTTGATTCGGACCACCGATGCGCCGGCGATCTCGAATCGCACGGGGCCAACGCCAGGAACCCCAGCAAGGTTTCGAGCGGGGTCGCAGACCAAGTAGTACGTGCCGCCCGGGTGGACCAGTCGCCCTCTCACCTCTGTGGCCAGACCGGGTGCCCGACGCTTGAACAACCAGACCGGGCCACGAGTGATCTCCACCTGATCCCGCAGCAGATTGTTCACATCCTGCGCGGCATCCTCCAGTTGCACGAACGGTCGATCGAGGCTCGGCCATCGCGTCAAACGCACCTGTTGCCCGAGCGACGCCAACCGTCCGCGAGCCAAGATCGTGTCGTCGGCTCCCTCAACCCGAGCACGCCGAGTGCGGAGTTCCTCGTGGACGTGCGGCAATCGATGATTCAGGGTGCTGAGGTCGGGCAACTGCGCATACGCCTTCCATGCGCCTTCAGTGTTCCGCAAGACCAGGTTGGGATTGGACGGAGCAGGCAGGCGATCCTGTGGCACATAGCCCCCGCCGCCATGGCGAACGGGCTGGAAGCCCCTTGCTCGGACTGAACTCGCCGCAGTTCTTGCCCCCTGAAGCCAGAGCTTGGCTTCGCGAACTGTCTCTAGCCCTTCCACAAGACGATCCAACGTCGAGCGCAACAAGTATGGGGAGTCGTCTTCGTCGCCCGAGAGCAGCGCTGTTGCGACGTGGCCGAGCAAGGACGTGTTGGTGCAGAAGACCCGGAACCGCTCGGTGTAGTTGCAGGCCCGGGCGGCCAACTGTTCGCCGAGTTCCTCGGGCTGTTGGAGGAGGCGAGTGGTCAGCCCCGTCCGGAACTCGTACAAGAGTTGCGCGAGGTAGCGCTGCAGGTAGACCGGGAGGACGGCGTGGGTGATGGGCCAGGCGATGATCGTGAAGTACTCGGCGAAGGCACCTTCGGGTACTGCCCCTCCATAGTCGGTGGCGAACGCGAGAAACCAGTCGCGAACACGCTGACGATCGCCGTGGACGGCCCAGCCGGGAGTCAGGTGATCGAAGTGGGGCCAGAACTCGTTGCCCGAGTAGTCGTACCCACACTCGGCTGCGTAGACCACGAACGGTAGCCACGCCTTACGCCAGTAGTGGCTTCCAAAGCCACGTGCCACAGCGAACCTAACGCTCAGCTGCAGAGCTTTCAAGTCTTCACAGGATAGGCCGTGTTCGAGCGCAAACACCGGCAGGTTTGCACCCAGCTTCTGGCGATCCTGTTGGAGTTGTCGGAAGTGCACATCCAGTTGCGCGTGCAGTCGAGGCAACACTTCAAGCGGGTCCGCGGCAGCAAGCTCGGTCACGGCCGTCCGTCCCCCCAATCAGCACCTGGGGCAGGTTCCTTAGTGCCCGCCTCCATGCACACAGTGTGGCGTTCAACACCGACAGTGCGTCACCGAATGGGCTGATTGCGCAAGAACCCTTCGACACCCTCGATCCAGGTTGTCGAACGCAACACGGACAACAAAGGCAAGCGGATGCTCGGCCTGATGATCCTCACCGGGTCTGGTCAGGCCATGCGGTGTGTTCGTGGCCGCCGCCGGCGTGGGCTATGGCGACGAGGACGCGTTGCAGGTGCTCGCGGTCGAGGCCGGCGAGGTTGCTACTGAGGTCGACGGGCGGTCCGCCGAGGAGTGAGGCGGCGATGCGGAGCAGGCGGGTCTCGCCGCCGGACAGAGCGCCGTAGTTGTCCTCGGTCATCTGCTCGACTTCGATCCACCACCAGCCGGGGTCGTCGCCTTGCTGGACCCAGGGTTGGCTGGGGTTGGCGAACCGTCCGTCGAAGGACTGGATGAGGAGTTCGACGCCGGCCTCGAGCGGATACAGGCCTCTGGCCCAGCGGCGGAGTGCTTCGTGGACCTCGGTCATGAGTTCGACCTCCCCGGGCAACCCCGACGCTCGAGACGGTCGACCGGCACGGCGGTCGGCTGCGCGGCGCCAGCCGTCCGGCCGTCGGCTCCGATCATTCCGCGGAGTGAGCTGCGGCGGAGTCGGTCGGCTCGTTCGCTGGTGGCGAGAGAACGGTCGCTGCGCTGGATGAGATCGGCGAGGTCGGGGCCGAGGCCTTCGGAGGTCGTGCGTAGGTCGCCGAGGTCCTGGATCCGGTGGTCCCATCGCTTCTGGAAGTGGCCTGTGGTCCAGGACAGCACGGCGATCAGGATCACTCCGACGAACGCTGCCCACCTCCCGTTGAGGTAGTTGTCGACGATGGCGATGCCGAACACGAGCCAGCGGATGGTCCAGGAGATCCGGAGGGTGCGGTGGCGGGCCGCGAACTGGCTGACCATGGCGCTGAGCACCTGCACCAGCCGCCACGGCAAGCAGTAGGCGTCGAGCAGGTTGACCAGGGTCGAGTCGACCACCTCGACGGAACCGAGTGCCTGGCTGATCATCGCGCTGGCCTGTCGGTCCGTCAGCTGACCGCGAGCGACCTGGCCGACGAACCTCGGGCTGACCACCAGGACTGCGCTAGAGGGCAGGATGACCTCGCCGCCGATGATCCGCCGTCCGATCCAGATCGACGGCTGGTGGCGTCCGCGCAGCGAGGCGATCGGGACGATCGCGGTGAGCATCGTGTCGCGCTGGAAGTCGTTCGCCGGCGTGGCCCCGAAGCGCCACCACAGCATGGGCCGGGTGTTGCGGGTGATCACGAGGACGACGCCAACGGCGCCCGCCACGACCAGCGCAGGGAAAGAGAGCCCCCAGACGACGATCCACACCAGGCTGCTGAAGATGACGCCGGTGATCTGCGCCGCGGCCCAGGTGCCGCGCCAGCGGTTCACGACTTCACCCCGGACGCAGCGGCTGGCACGGGCGGGATCCGTGACAGTCTGGTGAGTTCCTTAGTGTCGATCTGACCGCCGCACAGGTCTGCGATCTCGGCGATGCTGAGGTGCTCGGCGAGTAGTGCGCGGACGGCGTCGGCTGCCTGCTGTTCGGCGGTCTGGACGGCTTGGTCGCGTTCGGCGAGCACGGCGAGGATCTGGACGGCGAGGTCGGCGAGTCGGCGTTCCTGCTCGAGGCGTTCCTTGCGTTGGGCGGACAGCGCTTCGGTGACGCGGCGGCGTGCGTCCTGTTTGAATCCCTGTCTGACCATCGCGGGCTCCTCGTTCGGGGTGTACTCACTCCCTTAAGCCCGCCGACCCGACCGTTCCGGACACCCGACACCCGACGAATCTCGACGAACCCGCCCAAGTGCCCGTCCAGAACGTCCCGGAACCATGTAACCAGTCGCCCTCGAAACCACCGATTTCAGACGTTTTCGAGCATCACACACCTTTGGCATGCACTATCGCACCTAGTCAGAGGCATGTTGCTCGACTGCCGGGAAAACGCAGCGGAGAAGCCACCCGACCCGGGTGTCCGGAACGGCAGGTTTCGGGGGCTTAAGGGGATGTGACCATGAGCTTGCACCGGATCACGGCGGGGACGGGGTACGACTACCTGACTCGCCAGGTCGCGGCCATGGATTCGACCGAGAAGGGGCACACCGGGCTGGCGTCCTACTACACCGAGAAGGGTGAGGTTCCCGGACGCTGGGTCGGCTCCGGGATGGCCGGCATCGAGGGTCTGGAGGCGGGCGATTTGGTCACCGCCGAGCAGATGCTGGCCCTGTTCGGATCGGGCCACCACCCGCTGGCGGCGCAACGCAAGCGGGATCTGGCCGGGCCGGGGCTGACGGAGAAGGACTATGTGGAGATCACCCGGCTGGGTGAGCCGTACCGGGTCTATGCCGGCGACATCAGCCCGTTCCGGGTCGAGGTCGCCCGCCGCCTCGAAGCGCTGAACAAGGAGCGTGGACTGCCGCAGAAGGCGGCCACCGCTATCGAGGACCGGGCCCGCATCCGCTCCCAGGTCGCCCTGGAAATGTTCAAGGCCGAGTTCGGACGCGACCCGCTCAACGAGCGCGAACTCGCAGGGCACGTGGCCCGGCTGTCCCGTCAGCAGACCACCGCGGTCGCCGGCTTCGACCTCACCTTCTCCCCGGTCAAGTCGGTGTCGGCATTGTGGGCGTTGGCCGAGCCCGGGCTGGCGGCGAAGATCGAGCGGTGCCACCAGCAGGCCGTCGCGGACGCGCTGGAGTTCATCGAGCAGCACGCCCTGTTCACCCGAACCGGCACCGACGGGGTACGGCAGGTCGACGTCCGCGGCCTGATCGGGACCGCGTTCACCCACCGCGACAGCCGAGCCGGCGACCCCGACCTGCACACCCATGTGGCGATCGCGAACAAGGTCCAGACCGTCAGTGATGGCCGCTGGTTGTCGATCGATTCCCGGGTGCTGCACAAGGCGGTCGTGGCCGCCTCGGAGACCTACAACACCGCCCTGGAACGTCATCTGGCCGAGGCGATCGGGGTGCGGTTCGAGGCCCGCGAGGACACCGATCCGCGCAAGCGTCCGATCCGGGAGATCGTCGGAACCGACGCCGCCCTGAACCAGCGCTGGTCGACCCGCCGGCAGTCGATCGAGGCCCGCCGCCGCGTCCTGGCCGCGGCGTTCCAGGCCGATCACGGACGTCCTCCGACCCCGGTGGAGGCGATCGCGCTGGCCCAGCAGGCCACCCTGGAGACCCGCGACGCGAAGCACGAGCCCCGCTCCCTGGCCGAGCAGCGGACGACCTGGTGGCGGCAGGCGCGGGAGGTTTTCGGCGGCGAGAACGGCATCCGGACGATGATCCACGCCGCCCTGCACCCCGTCCCGGGTGAGCGTCACATCCCCAACCAGGCATGGCTCGAACACGAAGCGCGCCGCGTGGTCGCGATCGTCCAGCGGGACCGTTCCACCTGGCAAACCTGGCACCTGCGCGCCGAAGCACTGCGCAGCGTCCGGGCCGTCGAAGTCCCCTCCAAGCACGTCCACACCGTCGTCAACCTGCTCCTCGACCAGGCCCTCACCAGCTGCGTTCCGCTCACCCGACCCGTCCCCGGCGAACCCCAAGAACCCGCCCCACTGCGCCGCCGCGACGGCGCCAGCGTGTACACCGTCGCCGGATCACAGCTGTACACGTCGAACGCCATCCTCGCCGCGGAAGGCCGCCTCGTCGCCGCTGCCGGAGGTCGCGACGGCTGGGTCGTGCCCGCCCCGGCACTCGACAAGGCGCTGCTGGAATGCCGTCGTAGCGGGGTCGAGCTGAACCCCGGGCAGGTGCTCATGGTGCGTGAGATGGCGACCTCTGGAGCCCGTGTGCAGCTCGCGATCGCCCCGGCCGGATCAGGCAAGACCACCGCCATGAACGCCCTGTCCCGGGCCTGGACGCAAGCCGGCGGGACCGCGATCGGGCTCGCCCCGTCCGCCGCCGCAGCCGCAGCGTTGGGCGAGAACATGGACGGCTACAGCGACACCCTGGCCAAGCTCGTCTGGTCGCTGCGCAACGGCGAAACCCCCGACTGGGCCGACCAGATCGGACCCCGAACCCTGGTCATCATCGACGAAGCCGGCATGGCCGACACCCTCTCCCTCGACACCGTCGTCCGACACGTCCTCGAACGCGGCGGCAGCGTCCGACTCATCGGCGACGACCAGCAACTCGCCGCGATCGGCGCCGGCGGTGCGCTCCGCGACATCCAGGCCAACCACGGCGCGCTGCGGCTCACCGAACTGGTCCGGTTCACCGACCGGGCCGAAGGATCAGCCAGCCTCGCGCTCCGCGAAGGCCACACGTCCGCGCTCGGGTTCTACCTCGACCAGCGCCGCATCCACGTCGGCGACGCCACCACCATGGCCGACGACCTGTTCGCCTCCTGGACCGCCGACCGTGCCGGTGGACTCGACTCGATCATGCTCGCCCCCACCCGCGATCTCGTCGCCGACCTCAACCAGCGGGCCCGCACCCAACGGCTCGAAGGTAGCGAACCGGGACGCGAGATGGAACTCGCCGACGGCAACCAAGCCTCGGCCGGAGACACGATCATCACCCGCACCAACAACCGCAGACTCCGCGTCAGCCCGACCGACTGGGTGAAGAACGGCGACCGCTGGACCATCGTCGACGTCGACCCGCAGCGCGGTCTGCACGTCCGCCACACCCAGTCCGGACGCCACGTCCAGCTGCCCGTCGACTACGTAGCCGAGTCCGTCGAACTCGGCTACGCGACCACCACACACACCGCCCAAGGCGTCACCGCCGACACCATGCACGGCATGCTCGCCGGCAACGAATCCCGCCAGCAGGCCTACACGATGCTCACCCGCGGACGCGAAGCCAACCACGCCTACTTGGTCGTCGTCGGCGACGGCGATCCGCACACCCTGATCCATCCCGAGACGATCAACCCGCTCACCCCGACCGACATCCTCGAGCGCATCCTCGCCCGCGACGAATCCCCCGTCTCGGCCACCACCGCGCTGCGCGACGCCGCCAACCCCGCCCGTCAACTCGGCGAAGCGACCGCCCGCTACACCGACGCCGTCACCTTCGCCACCGCGCAGCTGGTCGGCGAAGACGGCATCAGCGCGCTCGAACGAGCCGTCGACGAGGCCGCACCAGGGCTCACCGAAAGCCCCACCTGGCCGGCGCTACGGGCGCAGCTTCTCACCGTCCAGGCCGACGACCGCGACCCCATCCTGGCACTCAACCGGGCCCGGATCATCCCGCTCACCGACACCCAGAACCCCTGCTCGACACTCGCCGGACGCATCGCCGACACCGGACGCCACCACCGGGGAGGACCGCTGCCGTGGCTGCCTCGCGTCCCTGCCGTGCTCACGCGGGACCCGCTGTGGGGTGACTACCTGGACGCCCGCCACCAGCTCGTCGCGCAACTCGCCAGCCAGGTCCGCGGCGACGTCCTGGCCGCCGAAAACCGGCCGGCGTGGCTCGCCGGAACCGGACGTGCCGCGCCCGAACTGGTCGCGGACATCGAGGTGTGGCGGGCCGCGCACGCCGTCGAACCCGGCGACTCCCGTCCCACCGGTGATCGGCGTGGCGGGCTGGCCGAACCCCGCTGGCAGGCCCACCTCGACCGGCGACTCGCGTCCACCGCCACCGCCGCGATGGACGAATGGCGACCCCTGCTCGAGCAGGTCTCGCCGCTCGTCCTTGCCGACGACTTCGTCCCGACCCTGGCCGCACGGCTGTCCCAGCTGTCCTCGGCCGGGATCAATGTGCCCGGCCTGCTGCGGGACGCCGGCGTGCAGGGACCGCTGCCCGACGACCACGCCGCAGCCGCCCTGTGGTGGCGCCTTTCCGGACATCTCACCCCCGCGGTCGCCGAAGCGGTCGATGCCGACCACCACCTCGCGACGCAATGGCTGCCGACCTTCACCGAGCGCCTCGGCGACGCCGCCCGGAAACTGCAGGACAGCCCCTGGTGGCCCGCCCTGGTCACCGCCATCGAGCACGGACTGCAGCGCGGCTGGCCGCTCGATCAACTGCTCGATGAGACCCGCGGACTCAGTGACGACGACGGCCGCGCCGACCCGTGCCAGGCCTGGGTATGGCGACTCTCGCTCCTCACCGACGCCCACGACCTCGCCGACGAGGACCGATACGACCCCGCCGACGAACCACCCGACGACCTCACCCACGGTTGGACACCCACCCAGACCACCGCACCGACGAACATCCGCGCGCCGGCCGCCCGGGAGCCGGCCGAGGTCGAGTTCCTCGACCAGGACGACGACCAGATCCTGCAACTCGAGGGGCTTATCCGGGCGGGCATGGGAGCCCCCGAACCGACCGAGGCGCAGGTCCGCCACCAACTGGAACGGCGCGACCAGATCGCCGCCAGCCCCGTCCCCATCGACCGGCTCGCCCGCATCAACGAACTCACCACCGCCTACTACCAGGCATGCCTCCCGCACAGCTGGGCCACTCCGTACCTCGACCAGCGACTGCACGCCGACCCGGCCACGCTCGCACCGCTGCGGCTCGGCTACGCCCCCGACAGCTGGACCGGCCTCGTCACCCATCTGCGCCGGATCGGCGTCACCGACGAAGAGATGCTCACCGCCGGCGTCGCCACCACCGCGTCCACCGGACGACTGATCGACCGCTTCCGCGACCGCCTCGTCGTCCCCATCGTCCACGACCACCAGATCCTCGGCTTCGTCGCCCGCCGCAACCCCCAATTCGGCGACGACCAGGGGCACGGGCCGAAGTACCTCAACACCGCCGCCACACCGCTGTTCACCAAGGGCGACCAGCTCTACGTCGCCGGCGAACTCACGACCGACGCCACCCCCGTCCTGGTCGAAGGACCACTCGACGCGATCGCCGTCACCCTGGCCGGCGACGGCCGGCACGTCGGCGTCGCCCCGCTCGGCACCAGCCTCACCGAAGCCCAGGTCGCGCAACTCCACGAGCACGGACGCGATCCGGTCGTTGCCACCGACGCCGACCTCGCCGGGCAGGTCGCCGCCGAACGCGACTTCTGGCTCCTCACCCTCTACAACCTCGACCCCACCCACGCCATCCTCCCCGAAGGCACCGACCCCGCCGACCTCCTCGCAGCAGGAGACGCGGCCGCGCTCACGGACGCGCTCACCCAGGCCAGGCCGCTGGCAGACTCGCTGATCGACGAACGTCTCGACCACATCGAAGGCGCCGAGGCCGCCCTCGACGCTGTCCGCGTCCTCGCCGCCCAACCAGCCGACCGCTGGATCGCCGGCACCGAACACATCGCCGAACAAACCGGACTCCCACCAACCCTCGTGCGGTCCGCGCTCGCGTCAATGGTCAAGGCTCGCAACGCCGACCCGCGCAAGGCCACCCAGGCCGCCACCGACCGGATCACAGAGAGCAAGGACCGATTGGCCACCGTCAAGAACGTGCGCGCAGCAGAGGTGTTCGAGCGCATCGAGACGCCGACCCACCGTCACCAGCCGGAGCCGCTCCCCACCTTCGACCCGCCGAGTCAGCACGGAATCTCATGGTGAAGACCCATGGCCCGAGCGAAGATGGAAGACACCCCCAAGGAGACGCGTTGTGCAGCCCATCCTGATCATCATGCTCGCCACACTGGCCGGCGTGCCGCTGGGCCTCTGGCTTCGCCACAACCTGGCCGCGGCCAGCTACCGTAATGCCGACGAGGGCAACCGTCCCGACCCGGGCCCACGATGGTGGGTCGTTGGCGCGAGCGTCCTCGCGATCGGCGGACTCGCAACGGCGGCAGTCATGAGCCACGACCCGCTCGCCCACCTACCGCTCATTCCACCTGCGGTCACCGGCCCTTGGCTGGCCGCGGTCGACTCTGATGTTCTACGCATCCCCAACCGTGTGCTGGCGCCTACCGCGGTCGCCACCCTGCTCGCAGTAATCAGCATCACAGTGGCGACGCAAGACTGGATGACCCTCATCGTGCCCACAGTCGCCGCCTTGGCCACAGGCGGAGTCTTCGCGACCCTCCACTTCGCCACCAAGGGCGGCATTGGCTTCGGCGACGTGAAGCTCGCCGCGCTTATCGGCCTCTCAGTCGGATCCGTCGGGATCGGAGCGGTCTGGCTGAGCCTTCTTGTCGGGTCTCTTGCTGCGGTTGTCTGGACCAAGGCTACGCGCGCGGGCGGCCCCATCCCCATCGGGCCCTGGCTCCTGTGTGGCGCCTGGGTCTCCGTGTTCGCGGGCGTCATTGGAAGCGGATGACCGTTGCCTCATCCGGTCGACATTCGGCGCCACCGGGGCAGCCGAACCTCCCCGGCTCCGGCAACCGGCCGGGTCTTGTGCAGCCAGGACGTGCGGAGGGGAGTCGCCACAAGCACGGCGGAGATGCGTCATGTGAGTCCACGGCTGGTGCGCATCAGTGGAGAAGAAATGGTGGGCACCCAGAGCTGCGCAAGTAGCAGGTCCTGACGCTGGAGCGCCCACGGGTCTCGACCCCGAGTTGTGACTGAAATACCATATTTCTATCGTTTCTGAGTTGGATTGGGGCAGCAGTGGGTCGTACACCTGGCGCAACGAACAGGAGCTCGCGAGAGCTAAGGGCTGAGGCGCGACGCCTCACCGAGAAGGCCGATCACAAGGACCGAGAGGCAGCGCTGAAAAAGGAGCTGGAGAGGGAAAGGGCCAAGCGGAAGTCGACACAGGACTGACGGCTGAGTCGCCGGCCCACACGAAGGCGCCGCTCCTTCTGCTGGGCCATCGGCACCCCTGATCGCGGCGCGCGACCTCCCTCTGCCCCGGCTGCTCACTGACCTCGAGGTCGAAGGCGGGACTTCACCACCAACAGGTGCTTGACGAGCATGGCGTCACCCGACGCCACGGCAGAGGTCGCAGGGCGACAGCGGCCGACCACCCCCCCCTCGCCGGAGCGCGACTTGGCTCATGGATCTCCGCCATGTCCAGCCGCATCTCGGCTCAGAGCACCTCTCCAGTGACGGGGTTGACGAGTTCACCACCAGGTTCGCGAACCCGGTGCAGGCCTGGCGCGCCGGGCGCGGTGGAAGGGCTAAGCAGGGCGACGTCCCGAGCGAACCGCCGTTTCCGGTCGGCGGCGGCACCATTACCGACCTGGCGGTCTTGGCGTGCCTCGGCGGGCCAGGCGTTGTGGTGTTCGTCACAGCTGTTCTTGGTGCGGGTGGTGAGGCGTTGGAGGAAGCCGGGGATGCCGAAGCGGTGCCATTCTTCGAGGGCGCTGCTGGTGGGGTCGAGGCCGGCGCGGCGGCGTTGGTCGGCGAGGACGGCGATTTCGTGGACGAGGTGGGGGTGTTGGGGCCAGCAGGCGGGGATCATGCCGGCGTTGTGGTCCCAGACGTACTCGTGGTTGAACCAGATCACGAAGTCTTCGAGCCAGGTCCACAGTTCGCGGCGGAGCGCCGGGTTGGTGCAGCTGGGCGGGTCCCAGGGCCGGGGCAGGTTCGCCGGGTTGCCGATCCGCTTCTTGTCCGCTTCGGTGCCGTTCGCGGACAGGTACAGGTTCCTGTAGGCCTTCTTGAGTTCGGCCCCGTCCGGGGGCGGGAACGGCAGGACGAGTTGCTCGCTCATCGCTGGCCGTCACGTGGCTCGGCGAGCGCGGCCACTGCGCGTGCTTCGCTGGAGATCGCCTGGTCGCGTCCGACCTGAAGCTCCTGTCGCTTCTCGCGCTGCTGCGCCAGGAGTTCTTGGCCGATCTTCCCGTCGATGCAGCGGGTGAGTCTGGCGATGATGGGTTTGCTGTTCTCGGCGACGACGAGGGCGTGCTTCTCGGGGAGTTGGCGGACTTCTTCGGGGCGGAGGATGAGCATGTCGTCGCCGTGGGCGGTGCGTCCGCCGGTTTGTCCGAGTTGCCAGGTGGTGCGGGTAACGCGGGTGGTGCCGACGAGGTCGGAGACCTCCTTGTTGAAGCCGACGTCCTTGCTGCCGCCGAACATGATCAGCACGTTGGTGAGTCCGAAGAGGGCGCGGGCGTCGGTGTCGCCGAAGATCGAGGCGAGTTGCCGCCAGGTCTGGGCGGCGTAGATGAATGAGATCCCCAGCGCCCGCTCGTTCGCCATCCGCGTCCGCAAGGTCGGCAGCGGGGCGGTCGACGGCAACTCGTCCAGGCAGGCGAGCATGGGCGGGCACAGCCGCCCCCACGAGCTGGCGTTCGCGAGTTGCAAGGCGGTGTCCAGGATGTGTTCGGTGAGCGCGGTCATCAGCGGCGAGGCGGAGGCATAGGGGTCTTCGCGTCCGAGCAGGTAGAACGTGCCTCGGGCCTGGATGATGGCGGCGATGTCGGTGGCTGGACGTCTGGGTCCGGGGACGCAGCGGACACGGATTTCGGGTTGGAAGAACAGGCTCATGGCTTGTTGGACGGTGGTGATGGTGTTGCCGGTGGTGCGGTCGTCGCCGGTGAGCGCTCCGCGCAGGAGGCCGTGCCAGAAGTGGGCGGAGCCGGGGTGGTTGAGCAGGATCTCTTCGGGTTCGTGGGTGGCCTGCGGCCTGGCGACCCATTCCAGGAGCCGGCCGAGGCTGTGTCCGGCGAGCGCGGCGGCGTGGAAGTAGCACTGCAGCACCTTCGCCGACTGGGCGGCATAGAACCGGGCGGCGGCGTCGCCGGAGCCGCTGCTGGTGCTGGCCTTGATGGTGCCGGCGGTGAATGCCTTGGCACGGCGTTCGGCGACCAGCGGGTCGATGCAGCCGGCGATCGGGTCCCAGACGAGTTCGTCCAGCCCGTCGGCCTGGGCGAACGGGTCGAGCACCACCACCGGACGATTGTTGCTGCGGCGGGCGGTGTAGGTCAGCAGCAGGTCGTCGGCCTTGGTCAGGGTGACCAGCGCCGCGCCGGGTGCGGCGAGCAAGGCGGGGGTGAGCAGGTCGAGGGTCTTGCCGGAGCCTTGGGGGCCGATCACGCCGGCGGTCCGGTCCCACGGGCACCACAGCTCGCCGCCGCGGGGCTCTTGGGCTGTCCCGATCCGCCAGCCGACCTGGGCAGGGTCGAAGCGTCGTCTCATGGTCGGCGTAGCTAGATGGCGATTCCGGGGGCGGGCGGCGAGACGTCGAGCGAGTTGGGGTTCCGGATGGGTTTCGGCGTGACGGTTTCCCACACTTCGGGTTCGGCCGGGGTGTGGAGGGCGGTGCGGACGCGGGGGTCGGCGTCGGCGAGCACGTCGTCGCGGATGTACTCCCACGCCGAGGGTGGGACGACCTGGTCGATGAGCTGGCTGAGCAGCTGCACTTGGCCGGTGGGGCGTCCGTCGGGGTTGAGGTCGGTGGACCGGTCGAGGGCGACGACGGCGCTGGCCCCGTCGCCGCTGACCCAGGCGGCCATGCCGGCGAGGTACAGCGGCGCTTCGGCGCCGTAGGCGGGCACCTGGTTGACGACGTCGCGCCACAGGGCGAGGTGCTCGGGGGCGTTCTCGCGGGTGATCGACAGCACGGCGAGGCTCTGCGCGGACGGGTTCTGGGCCAGGACCGCCAGCGCGATCGCGTCGTCGAGGGGGACGTTCGCCTGGGAGGGCTGGGTGACGTCGGCCGGCTGGTCGGGAAGGTTGCGGCCGATCAGCTCGGCGGTGCGGGCAAGGATGGCGTCGGTGTCGCGAGGTCTGGGGAGGGTGTCGAGCACCGTGCCGATGCGGGTGGCGAGCTGGTCGCTGTCGGGGGCGCTGGCGAACGCGGCCTGGAGCTCTTGCCGACTCGGTCGCAGGGTGAGCCCGTAGTTGGCGGCCTGGGTGGCGATCTCGCCGGTCGGGTTGATGGTGCCTGTCTCGCCGTCGGCGAGTTCCCAGGTGGCGTGGTCGATGAGCATGGTTTGCCGGTCGGCGTGGCCGGACAGGTGGGCGTCGGCGCGGTGGAGCATGTCCCAGCCGGCCGGGTGATCTTGGGTGTAGGCGACCAGGAATGCGTCGGCGTCGGGGAACCGGTCCCAGATCCGGTCGAGGAGGTCCTCTGCGGCGCCGGGAGCCTGGATGGAGTCGAGGTCGGCCCGGGCGGTGACTTCGACCCGGTTGTTGCGGGTGACGATGACGACAAGGGATTCGTCGGGGGTGAACCCGACCAGGTAGGGGATCAGTTCGGCGACCTCGCCAGGGTGGTGCATCTGCAGGCGCGGGATGTCGTTGTCGCTCATCGTCGGTTCTCCTTCACAGGGTTGGGGTGGGGTTCAGATGCCGGGCCAGCGGCGGGACAGCCGCCAGCCGAATCGCTTGAAACCGGGAGCTGGGGTGGATCGGCCGGACGGTCTCCCATACCTCCTCCTCCGGCGCGGACGGTGGCGCCGCCCGCTCGGCGGGTGCGCGCGGGTCAGGGGGTGGGGTGGTAGCCATCGTGGCGTCCTTCCTTCGTGGCGGACCCGGTGAGGTCGGGCCGGATGATCGGCGCGACCCGGCGGAGCCGGCTCATGCCGAGGAGTTGTTCGGCCTCCTGGGTGCTGGCCATGCCGTGCATCCGTCCGGACCCCCACCGGCGCAGCCCCCACACGCTGGCAGCGATCGTGGCGGCCAGGAGCAGGAGCTGGACGGTGATGATCCAGCCGTACAGGGTGGCGGTCCCGGCGGTGGGGTGGTGGAGGGTGAGGCCGGCGGCGGGGTCGCCGGCGAGGACGCGGGGCAGGCTGGTGAACAGGTTCTTGCCTTCGGGCCAGGTCCAGCCGGCGCCGGCGGTCGCGTTGGCGATGGCGCGGGCGGCGTGGATGCCGAGGCATGCGAGCAGCAGCCAGCCGGTGAGGATGCCGACGGGGATCTCCCACGTAAGCGGGTAGGGGTCGCGGCGACGGTCGGTCTGCTGCATGGTCATCGCGGGTCTCCTCCGGTTGCGTAGAAGCTGACGTGGACGTGGTTCTTGTGCGCCAGGGTGGGGTTGGAGTTGCCGTAGGGGTGCCGGTAGGGCCGCCAGCTGCCGCTGACAGAGGGGTTCCACTTGCGGACGTCCCAGATGATGTACTTCACCCTCAACTGCTTGGCGTGGGCCTGTGCCCAGTGGGCGACCCTCCAGCCGTAGGCGTTGCCGGTGCGGCTGGACCACTGGGGGATCATGAAGTCCACGGCGAGCCCGGTGCAGTGGTCGGAGAAGCGGCACGTCGGCGACGACGCCGCCCGACGTCCGCCGATGGACGTGATCGCCGGGAACGCCTGCTTGATGCATCGCAGCCCGTGCAGCGCGGTGGCCCGCAGGCCGTGTTCGGCCGCCGAGCCTGAGGGTGGGCAGGTGTCGTCGTAGCCGGGCAGGTCGCCGCCGAGCCCGAAGCAGTCGGACGGATCGCCCGCTTCGACCACCGCCCCGGCTTTGCCGGCGTAGCTCCACGCATAGAACAGGACGTCGTTGCGGTAGGAGATGCTGCGGTTGTACGCCCACAGGGCCCGGATCACCCCGGCCTGCCCGGTACGGAAACCGGAACGGACCAGGTAGTTCGCCGCGGAGTAGATCGAGTCTGCGTCGGAGTGGATGTCGCGGCGTCCGTCGCCGTCCCCGTCCACCCCGTAGACGGCGAAGGTGCCGGGCATGAACTGCATCAGCCCCTGCGCCCCTGCTGTGCTGGTGTGGTTGTTGCGGCCGTGGCGGGTCTCGGCCATCCCGATCCCGGCCAGCAGCTCCCACGGCACCCCGTACCGGTTCGCGGCCGCCACGTACAGGGCTTTGATGCGGGCGGGGATGGTTTGGGCGGGGCTGGTCAGCGACTGGTAGCGGGGTGTCCCCCACTTCGGCAGGCTGAACTGCCCGGTTGCCGCGAGCGTGGTGGTGGTGTCGGTGTCGTAGGCGCTGCAGGGGTCGAGTCGGATCTGTTCGGCGACCGCCGGCGCGACGACGACGGTGGCCAGGGTGAGGATGCCGATCGGGACCGCGCCGAACACGACCAGGATGAGCGCCAGCAGGCCGAGTCCCCACCTCATGGCCGGCCGGCCGTCTCGATGGCGGCGTTCGTCCAGACCAGCCGCCGCTCCACCGGCGCGAGCACTGTGACGACTTTGAACAGTTGTTCGCCGACGATCCATAGTGCGCGTCCTGGGGCTTGGCGGCACCAGTCGGTGACGAGGTCGACGGCGATGTCGGGCAGGCCGAGCAGACCTCGGAGTTCCTCGGCGACCGCCTGGTCTTGGCCGTGGAGGATCTTGGTGTCGGCCAGGTGCAGCATGTCCTTGGCGATCGCGGCGGCCTGGGAGCCGGCGTCACCGACGCTGACCAGGTCCGACGGCTTGTGCGCCAGCGCGAACTGGATGTCCCCGTCGCGGCGGGACAGCCGCAGGTCGGCGTCGAAGCTCTTCACCGCGTCCACGCCGAGCCGCAACTGCTTCCACGACTCGTCGCGCACCACGATCCTCAGATCGCCGGCAGCGGCGGTCTCGCGCATCGCCCGCCCCCAGCTGTTCAGGCACAGCAGCGCCATCCCAACCGCCTCGTCGCCGAGTGCCTCCAGCCGGGACAGCGACAAGGACTGGATGGGTGCCGTCCAGTCGAGCGCGATGGTGGTGTGGTCGTCGAACAGGCCTTTGAGGCTGCCGCCGACCAGCTGGCCGAGCGCGTCGCGCAGGAGCCGGGTCGAGTCGAGGAAATGCCGGGTGGATGCGTAGCGGCAAGTGACGACCAGCTGTTCCGGCGGTTCGTCGAGCAGGTGCCACAGGGCCGGGATGGTGGTTTCGACCAGCCTCGTGTTGCCGCTCGTCTGTCCGGTGAGGAGTTTGAGGGCGGCGTCGACGGCGGTCTCCTCCGAGGGGCCGAACGGGACCGGGGATTGGCCGATCTTGGCTGAGCCGACCAGGCCGCGGATCAGGGTGAGCCAGCGGGCGAACACGATCGCCGACCGCCGCTGCACCTCCGCCGCACCGAGGGAGTCCCAGCCGTGGCCGAGGGGGCCGAACTCGAGCGGGTTGATTCTGGCCGTCAGGCCTTGGCCGATCGCGATCGGCTGCACGCCGAGGCTGCGGCACAGGGTTTCGTACTCGTCCTTGGGGTCGCCGAGGATGAGCGCCTTGTAGCCGAAGCCGAGCATCCGCAGCACGAACGCTTTCGCCGTCGCGCTCTTGCCCATGCCGGGTTTCCCGAACGTGAACATGTTCGGGTTGGACACCGGCACCGTGGGGTCGAGGACCCAGCCGTTCGGGTCGGCGTAGAAGCTTGCCCGAGAGAAGAAGTCGATGCCCATCTGCGCGCCGCGCGGCGGCAGCCCCGGGCTGGTCACGAACGGCCACAACACCGGCGCCTGATCCGACGCCATCCGCCACACCGACACCGGCGCGGACGCAGGCGACCAACCCCGATCGGGCCGCCGGTGGCCGCGGCGCGGCACCGGCAGGAACAGCCGCGCCTCCCGGACGCGGGGTTCGGGGGTGGTGACGGTGGGCAGGTCGTGGCCGAAGTCCGCCAGCAGCCGGCCGACACCGCGTCCGGCCGGTGGGGTGCGGCGGCGGTTCACTGGACGGCCTTCCGATCCAGCCCGATCCCGAGCGGCAGGTTCGCCGCGGCGAACCCGGCGTCCTGGGCCAGGTCCAACCGGAGCGGGGCGAACCCGGCTCTGCGGATGGACGCGTCGAGGCGGCGTCCGAACTCGGCGATCCGCAGCGTGCGGGGGACGGTGACGCAGGCGACGGCGTAGGGGCGGACGAGGGCGTTGCCGGTGGCGAGTTTGGCGTCCAGGCCGCGGGTGCGGGCGATCACGGTCTGGTCCTTGGCGCGGGTCTTCACCCCCGCTCGGCTGCGCAGGGTCTCGGCCATGTCGGCCGACCATTCGGCGTTCTGGGTCTGACGGTCGGCCACCGACTGGGCCAGGATCGGAAAGACGACGACCATCGAGCGGCGCTCCCCCGGCTCGGTCGGCACCAGCACCGGCGCCAACGCCCCCAACACCGCACCCTTCGCCGGCAGCTTCAACGTCGCCGCGATCGAATGCCACGCGTCGTGGCTGTAGTGCCGCACCGCCAGGTCCGCCCCGGACGGGCCCGCCTGCGACCACGGCACCTCCGCGTTCACCGGTTGGCCGGCGTCGCGGGCGGCGAGCGCGTCCACGATCCCGGCCCGGTCACCCGGCGCGAACCCGGTCCGGACGGCCACGGCGAGCTGCGGTGAGGTGAGCCAGGTGACGGTGCCGATCCGCATGCCGGTGCGCAACTGGGCCTCGACCTCGACCATCAGCATCGCCATCGCCCGCGCCCGCGCGTCCACACCGCGGCCGAACTCCCTGGCCTCCCTCGCGAGCCGGTCCTCCGGCACCACGATCGTGCAGAACGCCTCCGTCCGCACCGACGCCTGCGACAGCGTGGCCGCCAGCTGCTCGTTCACCGACTTCGCGAGGGCGGGTGCGGTGGCTGGTTGGTGGCGGGTGAGCCACTGGTCGCGTTCGGCGCCGTCCTCGGGGACCGACCGGACCAGGAACAGCACCTCGGAGATGAGTTCGGTGCGCGCGCAGGCGTTGAGCAGAGTGGTGAGGCCGCGGGCCTGCCCGTCACGTTCGGTGCTGTCGGCCAGCGCCAGGCCGGGGTGGGTGATGGCGGCAGTGGCCGCCCACAGCCGGTTGGCGTGGTCCTGGATGATCGCGACCCGGGTGTTCGTCGGACCCTGCGGCGGCCCGTCGTGGATGCTGATCCCGGCCACCACCCCGGGCAGGTCCGGCTCGGCCAAGTCCTCGCCGCGTCCGATCGCGGCCCTGGATCGCCAGCGGGACCAGCGCAGCGTCACCCCGACCAGGTGAGCGGCGGAGGCGACCAGCCAGCCGGTCGCCGAGCGTCCCCGGACCGGGACGGCGACCAGCGCAAGCACGACCAGCCAGGCCAGAACGAGCCCGACGACCGCCGCCCACTCCTGCCGCTGGAACGCCCACAGCGCAGGCGCACCGGCAACGACGAGGGTGATCAGTTGGCCGCCGGACAGCCCGAAGAACAGGCCGTTGCGGTCCCGCGTGTAATCGGCATACACCGTTGCCACGACCGTCTCCCTTCCTCAGTTCACAGCGCCACGACGGCGACCTCGGCCGCCTCCGCACCAGCCCCGCCCCCCGCTGCTTCGGGCGTTCCGGCCCGGACCGCGAGCGCCGGGTCCGTCCCGCCGCCGGAGGGAGGAACACCGTTGATCGGCTCGCCGCCGGTGGGTGTGGGTTCGGCCTCCGGTGACTGGTCGTCGGTGGCGTTGGCCTCGCGGTTGGCGCGGGCCGCGCCATCGCCGCGACCGCCCTGGTAGTCGGGCTGGTAGGTGTTGTGGCCGACGCCTTCCTGGTTGGTCAGATCGGTGAACACCGAGGTGCCGACCGTCCCGACCGTGGTGATCGCCCCGATGCCCGCCGCCAGTCCGGCCCCGACCGGGCCGAAGAACCCGGCGCCCTGCTGGACCGCGCTGGCGACCCGGGTGGTGGTGGCCGCGTCCGCGCTGGCCTCACCCGCGGACTGGCTGCCTGCGGACTGGATGGCGGCGCCGTCCGCGCCAGCGGCCGGGTCGCCGCGCAACAGCCCCTGAACACCGCCCATCGCGGCCAGCCCGGCCCTCATCGACGCTCCGGACGCGGTGCCGGGGTCGACGAACGCCAACAGCTTGAACAAGGCGACCGGGCACACCACCGCGATACAGATCAGGATGATCGCCGGCAACGCCGTACCGACCGAGGACTCCATCGACCCCGCCTTCCCCGCGGCGGCGCCCGTGGCGAACTTCATCCCGACCCCGGTCACGATGACCACCAGCAGCGGGGTGAACGCGGCCACGTGGAACCAGCGGAACGCCTTCCAGAACCAGGCACGGGTGCCCTCGTTCACCAGCCCGGCAGCGGTGATCGGGCCGGTCGCGACCAGCACCATCAACGCCGCGTCCCGGGCCAGGATCACCAGCAGGTGCCCGATCGCGGCAATCCACATCAACAGCCCCATCAGGCCCAGCACAGTGGCCAGGCCGGCGTCAGTGACCTGCTTGACGTCGAACGCCGTCCACGGCTCCCACGAGTTCCACGAGGTGACGCCCATCACCTGCTCCATCACCGCCCGGGTCAGCCCGCCCGCGGCGGTGGTGATGGCGACGGTGTAGGCGATCCAGCCGCCGGTCACGACCAGGAACTGGCCCATCCCGATCCCAGCCCTCGCCAGCCCCTTGCCGTCGCGGCGTCCAGCGGCGATCCCGAGCTGGACCATGAACATGACCAGCACCATCACCCCGGCCAGCCAGAAGGTGACCTGGTACAGGTCGTGCGCGGGCCCGTCCGCGGACAGGTCCGGGGTGAGCCAGGCGTCCATCCACGACAGCACCAGTCGCAGCACCCACAGCCCGGCGTTCCACACACTCAGCCAGGCGGCGGTCCAGGCGTCGGTGACGATCTGGGCGGCGACCGAACCCAGCTGGCTGAATGGATCCCACGGCATCAGCGGACCTCGCCCTCACGCCAGGCCAGCCAGCCCGCAGCCACGGCGGCGTTCGAGCCCGGCCACGCGGACGGTGCCGGTGCCGGTTCGGCACCGGGAGCGACCTGCCAGCGGCTGTCGATCCACTCCATCCGGGAGCACAGCCCGTAGCCCATCCGGGACTCGGTCTTGATCCAGGCCTGCACGTCCAGCAGCACGCACGCCACCGTCCAGTCCGGCCCGTCGCCGCCCTTGACCAGCCCGGCCGACGGGGTGGCTGCGACGACCGTGGTGAGGTCCTTCTCGTCGCCGCCCTGACGTGACGCGGTCAGGAAGGAGGTGACGTTGCGGGTCAACGTCCACTGCTCTACGGCTGGCCCGCCCGGCCGGACCCAGGCGGTGTGGATCTCGCGGGTACGGGGCAGGCTCATCGACGCCAGCACGGTCTCGACGATCACAGCCCACTGCCCGACCGCACCCTCGTAGGTGTGCGGGAAGCCGGTCGGGACACCGGCCGGCCCGTCCAGCACCGTCGGCTGCGGAACCACGATCGAGCCGCCGGGCACGGTCGCCGGGTCCGGGTGGAACGCCGCTTGCGGATCGACCGAGGACATCGCCGCGGCGGCGATCTCGTCCCGGCTCGGCCGTGCGTCTGTCGGCGCCGGTGCTGGTTCGTCGGTCGCGCCGGCTGCGGGCCGGTCTCCCATGGTTGCGTGCCAGATGGCCAGTCCGCCGCCCACGAAAGTGAGGACGACCGCGACGACCAGTCCGCCGAGCAGGGCCAAGAGTCGGGTTCGGCTCCAAGGCGCGGTCTCGGGCGTGGCTCGCGGGGTTGGGTTGCGGGTCCGGAACATGGCGGCCTCAGATGCAGCCGTTGCCGAGGATGCCGTCGACGATGCCCGGCGCGACGACGTAGGCGATCGCGGCGACGATCACCATCACGATGCCGACGATGCCCATCTTGGTGGCGTGCGGCATGTTCACGATCCGCCCCGCCACCAGCGAGGCGATCGCGATCACCAGGCCGAGGAAGAACACGATCCCCACACCCCACAGCACGTAACCCATCACGTCGTCGGCGTACTTCTGAGCCCCCGGCGGCGCCTTCGGGCACACCTTCAGCGGAATGATCAGCGGGACGACCGCCCCGACCAGGTGAGATGCGACAAAAGAGAGCGAGATCATCGACGGATTCCTTCCAGCAAAGTCAGCACGGCAGAACAGCCGGCGAGAATCGCGGCGGGTAGCGGTTCGGGGGTCAGCCCCTCCATCGCCAAGGTTGGATCGTGAGGCAGGCCGATCAGCCGGCCCTCGGCGCGCAGCGCACGGCCGGACAGGCCCAGCGCCCGCTCGACCGGACGCGGCCAGCGCTTCTCCACACCGACCACGACCCCGCAGACCCGACCCAGACCGAGCAGACCGACCGCAGCCTCCAACCGCCGCATCCCCGGCACCGTCGGACGGGTCACCGCCACAACCGCCGGCAGGCTGCGGATCGTGGCACCCAGCCAGCCCTCGTCGCCGACCAAGAGATCGACATCCCAGCCACAGTCCAGAACCGTGAGCGACTTGGACGCCACCGAGGGGGTCGGGCATTGGGCCGGGATCTCGATCCGCTCGCCGCGCCGCTCCACCAGGACCGGCCCGCGCGATCCCTGCACCCACCCGTCCGGGGACACCCCAAGCTCAGCGGAGCTGGCAGCCGCCAGCCCGGACGCCCCGACCGTGCAGCACTCGACGACACGGGCACCCTCAGCCGCAGAGGCGAGCCCGAGCGCAACCGTCGACGCACCCGCGCCGCCAACGCAGCCGACCACGACCACGACCTGTTCGCCGTCGACCGCACTCCATTCAGCGATGTCTTCGGCGGAACGGCCGGCGCGTCGGCTCCCGGTCCGGAACTCGCCGAGTGTCACCGCGCGGTAGGCGCGGGTGAGTTCATCGACCGCCACGACGCCGTTCATGCGCTGACCACCAGCGCCGCGTGCCGTCGGGCCACTGCCTGCCTGAGCGTCACGGCGTCGAGAGACGCCAACTCCCGCTTCGCCTGCTGGATCGCCTGCAACCGCAGGACGTTCGCGGCCAGCTGGTCGATGACGTCCCGCTCACTGGCGATCTGGTCGAACAGCCGGGCGACATCGTCGCGATCCACACTCATGTCTCCACCGCCTCTCGGGTTCACCCCCTTAAGCCGCAGGGAGGCATCGTTCCGGACAGCGGAACGAGGAGAAGCTTCTGGAGGTGCATACCTTCGCGCGCCGGCGACCGCACACCGGGCTCGCCTCATCCTGGTCACGACACCTCACAGTGAACGGCGGCGACTCGGCGAACCGGATCTGGGTCAGGGCTCGGCGAAACAGGCCGCCAATCCAGTTGACAGGTCGTAGGCTACGGCCGTTGACTGCCTTCAGAGGGGGAAAAAGATGGGGTTGTTCGGGAGCAGGACTCCGCCGACTCAGCCAGCTCGGCCTTCGAGTCGCGTGATACCGATCCTCGAGCCAGGCTTCTATGAGTCGATCCATACGAGATTGGCCCGGAACGGTGGGTCCGACTCATCAACCGAGATTGCCTATGGTGTTAGCAACGCAATCTTCAACACCGGCCTGAAATACCTTCGAGGTATTCACGACAACAAAGCGGCGAAGGACTTCGAGGCCCTTTATGGCCAGTGTGTACTCGGCGATCGGGGGGCTGCCGACAGAATGATTGACTTCTTGGTATCGCGCGATGCCTCGATTCAGTCCGGCGAGGGTGGCTGGCTGGGCACGCTCGTGCATCGACTCGATGATGTGTTGAGCCGACCCGCGTAGGGGTCACCCGAGTAGCCAGGGTAGACAGGAGCCTCTCGTGAGTGCTGAGTGGGAGCCGGGCAGTTCGCTGACCGTGACGGCAGAACCACACGGTCTCGCAAGGCTGATCACCGAGTTGCGCATGATCTACCAGGCTGACCTGGTGAAGAGAGCGAGGCTTCGGCAGCAACTCGATGCCGATCTGAAGTCCACGGCCGTGCGGATCAGCGATGCGAGTGAGGACTTCAGGCCTGACACCGCAGCTTTGGCACGCTATACCGAGGCTTGGCGAGCGTATGGGGGTGTCGCGGCCTCCTCCAACGCGGCCGTTCGCCCCCGCGATCTTGAAGAGGCGCGCCGGCGGTGGACGAGTTCCGTCGAAGGAGTCGAGCACGCGCTCGCTGAGTTCAAGACCGTGCGAGACGCCTGGGATGGCGACCGGAAACGCGTCTTCGCACGAAGGCGACCGGAACCCCATCTGGACGATGACTTCGCCAGAAGACTGCAAGACATGACCGCTGTGGTCGACGCTTACTCATCGCTTCGCGAAGGGTTCATTTCCGAGCAGACCGCGCTGGCGCGTCAGGAACTTCGGGACACTTTTGAAGCGGAGTCGGCCGCGATGGATGCCGACCTGACGACTCGACTCGCTGAGAACCTCGCCTCGGTCCGGATGGCAATCGAACTGCTCGGCGCAGATGGTTTCGCCTGGGAGCGCTGGCTATCAGATCCACCCATTGCCGACCTTCCTCTTCGTGGCCTGACTCGACTGGGAGACCTCCAGAGCGGTCTGCCGTCTCCCTATGACCTGACGGCGCCCTGTGTGATCGGCTTTCCGGCGGGACGCGCCCTCGCGATTCAAGCGGCGACAGATGAGCGCTCGGTCGCCTTGGATCTCCTGGGATCGGTGGTCCTTCGTGTGCTCCTGACCCTTCCGCCGGGTCATCTTCAGATGACCTTCATTGATCCAACCGGGCTAGGGCAGAGCTTCGCAGAGTTCCTTCATCTCGCCGACTTCGACGAACGGCTGGTCGACTCAGCAGTGAAGACTTCTGCTGATGCTATCGAGCGATGCCTCTCCGAGCATGTGGGGCACCTTCAGACCATCATCTCGAAGTACCTCCGGGCTCAGTTCGGGACCGTTGCTGACTACAACCGGCACGCAGGTGAGATGGCCGAACCTTATCGGCTGATTGTCATCGCCGATTTTCCAACACAGTTCAGCGAGCGGGCTCGTGAGCACCTCCTTTCCTTGGTCGAGAACGGGCCTCGCTGTGGTGTCTACGTTCTCGTGATGTGCTCCACGCCCGCGGAACCACCAGAGACCTCCACCACGGGCCGCCTGCTCCGGGCGTTGGACGTAGTGACCGTGTCGCGGCAGGGCGCATCCATCCAGACTGCGGACTCATCAATCGGGCTGGAGTTCGTCCCAGACGTTTGCCCTACCATTGCCTTCGGAGTTGATGGCAGCCCCGCCACACCCGCCGCCGCGCTTGTCGAACGCCTCGGACGATCAGCCAAAGCCCACGCTGATGCACCGGTCACACTCGAGAGTTTCCTGCCCGCCCTGAGCAGCAACCGAGTAGGTCCGGTTCCGAAGTTCGCCGCCGGTGCCGAAACCCTCTCCATGGACTCATCTACCTGGTGGTCGGCGAGCACCGCCGAGAGCGCCGTCGCACCGGTTGGGCGGTCTGGTGCACGAGGCGTGGCGTCAGCATTCTTCTCATCGACCGCGGTCGCTGGCGGCCTGATCATGGTGGGCCTGCCCAGATCTGGCAAGACGACCGCCCTGCATTCGATGATCACAACCATGTCGATGCTCTACTCCCCTGACGAGATGGAGCTCTATCTGATTGACGCGAAGCATGGCGTCGAGTTCAAGGCATATGAGAACCTCCCCCACGCGCGAATGGTGTCGGTTCGAAGCGAACGCGAATTCTCTGTCGCGGTACTCAAGAGCATTCAGGCCAAGATCGGGGAACGGGCCGACCTCATCAAGACCCACGGAGCAGGCCTGTCGAACCTAACCGAGTACAGAGCCGCAACTGGTGCACAACTGCCAAGAATCATCGTTGTCATCGACGAGTTCCATGAACTCTTCGAAGAACCGGACGCTCTCGGCCTCGAGGCCTTTTCGGCGTTCAGCGACATCGTTCGCATGGGACCTTTCGCCGGAGTGCATATGGTCGTGGCCTCCCAGACGCTGTCAAGCATGCCGGCAATGGATCGTCAGACCCTGACGCTCCTTCCTCAGAGGATCGCGTTCATGTGCAACGAATACGACTCTGAGGTCGTGATGGGCGACTCGAACAAGGCGACGCGCCTCCTGTCGAAAACGGGGGAGGGGATCTTCAACCCCGCACGCGGCGATGAGTCGAGGAACCAGCCCTTCCAAGGTCTCTACATACCACCCGGCATGCGGCGACGGATCCTGGCGGACATGCGGGAGTTGGCGGACAAACGCGGCTGGACGCGGAAGCCGCGGGTGTTCGACGGCGACTCAGTCGTGGCACGTCCGACTTCCCGGTCGGAAGGGCCGGCACCAAGACGGCTCGCACTGGCTCTTGGCGAGCCCTTCACGTTGGCGGAGACTGAGCGGATCCAGATCTCACGTTCGCGCGGCGGAAACGTCCTATTGATCGGAGACCAGCCACTCGACGGTGGAGGTGACCTGGCGATTCGCGGAGCAATGCATTCCATCTTGCTCGAGTCTGCGGAGCAGAAGGCACTCGTGAGTGTCGTCGATCTCGTCGGTGATGACGACCTGAGCGACGGCCTACCTGTTGATGAGATAGCGCGATCAGTCGGGGCGCGCTATCAGCGGTCAACTGCGCTCGCGTCGACACTCCGCGAATACGCGAAGATGGTCGCTGCCCGAACAAACAGTGGCGACTACGCGGCTCCCACCCGCATCCTGATTCTGCGTGGAGTCCAGCGCGCGCGCGAGTTGGTGCCCCAGGATCCATATTCGTTTCAGGAGGACGAAGACATGCCTACGCCTGCGACAGACCTCAGGGCGATCCTCGTCGGCGGGCCCGAGGTCGGCGTGCACACGATTCTCACCGCCGATCACTCACGTGCCGTTGAGAACCGACTGGGTCGGGACTTACTGGACGAGTTCGGGATTCGAATCGCAGGAAGTGCCGCAGACCACGCCGACATGAGCCTCATCGGCACGTCGTACGGCGCCCCAAGCGTCGTTCGCCCAGGACAGCTGCTACTGGCGGATGCCCTGCGGGGGACCGAGCGACGCGTCCGAGGGTATGACATCGTTCGCGAGATATCCGAGCCGAATGGGAGAAACGAGAGTGTTCGATAAGGTTGACGCGAGCGCGGCCGACGTGCGGAAGCTGGCTGCCGCGCTGAACACGTATAGAGCCGAGGTGCTGGCGGCAGGCAAGAAGATGCACTCAGCCCTTGGCGCTGCACAATGGAATGATGCGCGCAAGACCCAGTTCGAAGCCAGATATGGGGATCTCCAAAAGCGCATTGGCGGATTCCTGTCTGGCGAAGTCGATCAGATGACACGGGCGCTCAGCGAGCTTGCTCGACGTCTCGACGACGTTCACAACGTGCGGATGTAGCCGTGTCCACGGGGCACGTCAAGAACGAGACCACCGCAGTCAAGATACTCCGCCACGCCATCGCTCGGTACGCTGAACAGGTTCGAGACGCGACCGCGCGCTCGCGACATGAAGTGGCTGCGGTCGAGCGCTCGGCGCGCGACGAGGTTGAGTCGCGGAGAGCCCAACTCAGACGACGCGAGGCGGCCGTCGAATCCGCTCGCGCTGCCCTGCGGTCTGGCGACTCAAAGGACGATCGGCTTCGCGCCGCTGTCGACCTCGCTGAACGCGCAAGGGCGGACGCGGCGGCATCGCTGGATCGAGCGAAGAGGGCTGCGACGCTCGTCGCGTCAACCCAGGCGGATCTCGCGCGAGCCGTGCATCATGCTGATCAGGTTGTTGGCCAGCACTCGTCAGTGGCGTCTTCAGCGCTCGCAAGCCTCGAGTCGCGGCTCACTGAGATCACCGCACCCGCTCATGCAGGATTCACGCAAGGGCTCGCGGTCGGCGCGGCGGTCCTGCTGAAGGCAGCCACGTCTACACCTGACTTGGGCCCAGTAGCGGGCGACTTTGCCGCTGCTCTTGGACACGAGAACCGATGGCAGCACTCCTCGATCACTGAACTTCGCGACGACGTCACCGGGCAAGAGGTCGGGCTCTGGGCGGGTGGACAACTGGAGGAAACCAAGCGTCAGTATGGAGACCCAAAGGGGGCGAGCTCGTGATCCTCGACAACGAGATCCGTACGATACAGGCCGCCGCAGCCGACCTAAGAGGATCCGCGTTAAGTGCATCAGGGTGGACCGACAGCCAGCGCCAGGAGTTCGATTCGCAGCGCATGACTCCGCTCAGTGAGGTTGCGCCTCCACTCATCGCGGCACTGACGAAGGCGCAAGACGCCTGCGTGCAAGCGCAACGCTTACTCGCGCAACGATAGCTAGCTGTGAAAGCCGGGCGCCAAACGTATCAAGAGCCGCCACCTCGCGCGCTTGACCGTAGAGCGAGGCTCAGGACCTCACACTCCTGCCTGCTTTGCAGGTAGACAATCCAGTCGATGCCATTATCCACGCCGACGTCGAGGACCCAAGCCGGACCGACTCCTTTGAGCAGCCCCCACTTCACACTCGCGACATCCTCGAGCCGCACCTCCTGGTCGATCTTCGACCCGAACAATCGCTCACGAATCGCGATCACCCTGCGGTTTGTGGCGAAGACCGCGACATCATTAGCGATCATTCGCCCGGCCTCGCAATGAGAGGTCACGCAGACGACGCGGAGGAACTCGGCCGGATCAAGAGAGGTGTCAAGCGTCCGACGATCCCGATCAGACGGGAGTCTTGGGCCGATGAGGACCACTTCCTGGTCGCTCAACTCGAGTTCCTTTCAGCTGTTGATCCGCTCAGTACTTGGTCGCTGCGCTGCCCGCGCAGGCAGGGCAACAACTAGATCAGCCCGTGACGGCGGAGCCGATCCACGCGCTCGGCGTCCCCACTGTCCACGACGTGGGTCACGAACTCCCGCGCTCGGCTCGAGTCGCCGAGTTGGAGGTTGACGCTGATACTGAGTTCTGCGGCCGCAAGGTCCCCGCGACGTGCGGCTTGTTCCAGAAACTCCCTCGCTCTCCGCAGCGTGGGCGAGTCACCACCCGCGGATCGTGCGAGGAGCAACCCGTGCCGGGTCATACAGAAGAGCTGGCCAGCCTCAGCACCCAAGCGCGCCCAGTGAGCCTCTGCCGCTTCGTCGCCATCTTCATCAGCCATCTGGGTGAGCGCACCGAACCCCTCGGAGTTGCCGGCCTCTGCGGCCCTCTGTAGCCATGTCCGAGCGATAGCCCTGTCGCCTCGGGAATATGCAGCTATGCCTGTGTTGAACATGCCGAGTGGATCACCGGCACTGGCGGCGGTCTCGTACCAGAAGTCAGCTTCGACCTGGCGGCCCAGCGACCGCTCCACATCTCCTGCGCAGGTCATCGAGGAGACATGCCCTAGGCGCGCGGCCTCCGTGAAGCGGGCTAAAGCGCCCGGGAGATCACCTTGGTATTGACGCGCCAGTCCTTCCAGATGGAGTGAACTGGCGTGGTCGCCTGAGTCGGCGTTCACCATCAACGCGTCCAGGTGCTCAATGGCCGCGACTCCACGACTCGCACGCGCATCCGGGACTTCGCCCACGAGGGGTGTCACGGGCACTGCGAAGAAATCGGTCAAGTTGCCCGCAAACGGCTCGTCTGCGGGACCGATCGCGGTTGTCAACAACATATAGTTGCCACGATCCATGATTAACGGCTCGAAGCCGCCAAACGTACCGCCAAGCGCAGGCGGAACCCATCCGTTCTCGCGCACAAGAGTCAACGCCAGGCGAGCTGCCCGCTGCGCGCTGTCTGCAAATGTCCTGCGATCGGGAGGCGCACAAAGAGAGCAGTAGAGGGTCTTGTGGACTGTCTCCGGCAGGTCTGATCCACGAAGAAGGCCCGGGCCGTAGAGCGAATGCGCAAGTGCGGTGGCAAACAGGATCGCGCACTGCATCATCGTCGGATAGTCATCTCTTTCATAGAGTTCGAGGCCACGCTGAAGGCCAGCGAGATCGCGGTGCGGATCCAGGCTTGCTTGCGGCCACTCCGTCCTCCTCGCCTCGAGGCCGTACCAACTCCGGTCCACGGATCATGCCTCCTTCATCGAGTCCCTGGGCCGGCATCCCCATGCGGCGACCCTTCGAGTAGATCGAACAACGAACTAGTTCCAGAGCACTCGTGAGACATCGACGTCAGGTGCGATCCGCGCGAGCTTGTCGAGGCGGTCAAGATAGGCATCAGCGTTGAGTCCATAGCGCTGGAAGTGGCTCGAGATGGTACGGAGCCGATGCGTGACCTCCTGAACCGATTCGGATACAGGCGCTCCGGAGCGCAACTCCCGGGCCACCGAGAGCGCCCGAAGGTAGCCGTCGATGATCTCCAGATCACGACCTGAGGGCTGGCGCCTCCAGGACGCTGGGCTGTTGTCTGGGAAGCCGCAGACGTAGACGCTGTGCATCGTGTCTATGGCCTTCTGAAAGAAGAACAGGGCCGCGGCCGAGTCGCTCTGGCCAAGACGTTCGGCGCCTCCGGCCGCGATTGTGTCGGGCGAGCCGTAGTACTTCGAGACCGTTGCGCTGAATCTGCCTTCACCTTCACTCAGCCAAGCGGCGTCGTTCACCAAAGGATCGTTGTAATTGACGGGCGTCTTGCGAGCCCCCCCAAACCAGCCCATGGCGGGAAGTCTATCCACGTCCCGCTCTACTTGGGGTTGACGCGCAGATGACGGGACTCACCGATCCAGAGTCCGCCGGATTGGCGCTTGGAGAGGAAGTCACTCAGGCGTCGATTCAGAGTCGCTTCAAGGTCAGCAGGCAGCAATGGCACCATGGGTTGGCGCACCTATGTCGGCCAGCAGGGCGAAACCGTCGCCATCGATACTTCGGCGAATTCGCGTCCGGCGCGCTGACCCTCGCCAAGTACGGCTTCACCGCCAACAACGTCGCGGCCTACATAACCCGGCGACCGCCCTCGCAGCCGCGTCCGCAGCCGGGAACCCGCGGCGGACGCTCACACAGCCTGACTGGCTCTCTCCAACCAGCGATGGGTTCGCAGGATCGCGTCGTTGCGTTGTGACAGGTCGACTTGGCCGCCGGCGGCGTCGCGCCAGCCGAGAACGTCTCTGGCGATGGCGGCTGCCTTGGCTTCGTCACCGGTCCTTTCCGCGATCTTGGCGAGGTCCATCTGAAGGTTGGCGTCGGTTGGGGCGACGAGGACGGCCAGCTCGGCGGCTGCACGGGCACCCTGGAGGTCGCCGGTCTGGATGGCGATTGTAGAGACGATGTGGGCGGTGTCGATGATGCTGCACAGCAGGTCGTGGTCGGCGGGGTTGCTGGCGAGCCAGACGGTGCCGCGGGTGCGGAGCCCGTCGTACGGGGCACCGTTGACCAGCCGAAGCGCGGTGCGCAAGTCGTTGACGCCTTCGGGTCCGCGGGCTTCGCCTCGCAGCCGGAGTCGTTTGTACAGGTCGGCGTCGCAGAGCAGGTCTTCGATGAGGTAGAGCCCGACGCCCCGTTCCACGGCGAGGGGGTGTTTGGTGGCGCCGGGGAGGAACTCTCTGCCGGTTCTGGGGTTGTCGCCGAGCCATGCTCGGACGATGGACATGTCCTGGCGGACGCGGTCGTCGGTGATGGTGAGGGCGTCGGCGATTTCCTGGGTGGTGGCGCCGTGGGGTCGGGTGGACAGGTAGGTGACGGCGTTGTTGCAGGCCGGTTTGCGGTTCGTCGCCGCCTGGGCGGAGCCGCCGACGCCGATGCGGACCTTGATGGGGCCGAGGACGCGCAGCCGTGGGCGGACGCAGGAGTCGGCCCACCAGTCGGCGAGGTCGGCGTCGAGTGTTGGGTCGGAGGCCTCGATCTGCTCGGCGACCTCGACGGGCACCTTCGGGGCGATTGCAGCCAGGTCCTCGGCGGTGTTGGCGGTCTCGGTGACATAGACCCGGTCGGGTTCGGGCAGCACGGAGGTCGCATCGAGATCGTCGCTGTCGCGGGGGATGGTCTTGTCGGGTCGGATGGCGCCGGCCTGGTTGCAGAACTGCTCCCACTCTTCGCCGTCGGGGTCATCGACCACGGGCATCTCGATGTCGTCGAGGTTGCGTCCGGCGTCGATCAGGGCGATGCAGCCGCGGGCTTCGTCGGCGGTGAGGCCGTTGGCGACCAGGTCCAGGCCGAGGGCCGGCACCTGGACGCGTCCGCTGTCGGTGAGTCGTATCTCGACGCCGGTGGGCGGACGGCCGGTAGCCAGGAGGAGAACGGCGGTGCCGGTGCGTCCCTTCTGGTCGCTGACGAGGCGGGTGAGGACGTCGAAGTGCTCGGCGTCGGCAGCCGCGCTGAGGAGGAGTCGGCTGTGCCACAGGTCTTCGTCGGCGTGGGTGACGCGGGCGGTTTCCAGGGTTGTCGGATGGACGCTAGTGAGCCGGTCGGCGGTGGCGACGACGGTGCTGACACGTTCCACGATCACGGCGGGGTCGTCGTGGTAGTAGACGCGGTCGGGTGCCAGGTCGGGCATTTCCGGGCACACGGCGAGGCAGTCGACCTGGACGTCGCGCGCCCAGGGTGAGATGGCCAGTTCGCTGACGAGGTAGCGGGCCAGGTCGGCGCAGTTCCCTGGGTCGCCGGTGAGGCTCGCGACGCCTATGGCTTCGAGGTTGACCAGCCGCCATCCGGCCTTGTCGCGTCCGAGGGTCACCAGCTGCGGCCACGGTGGGGCGCCGTCGGCGTTGAGTGGTCCGGCTTGATCGAGGTCAGCATCGGCCGGGATGCGCCAGACCTGCCGGGCATCCCCGTCCAGGCAGGTCCAAACCGCCGGCAGGTCGGCGGGTCCGGCGAGGCGGAGGGTGAGGTGTTCGGCGTGGGCGTCGACTCCCATCAGGACGGGTACGGGCTGGCCGGCGTTGGTGAGGGCGGCGGTGGTGCGGCGCAGCACTTCGTCGATGAACAGCACGGTGGCGCCGGTGACGGAGCCTTCCCGGATCAGGGTCTTCTCGACCGGGATGGTGGCCGCGGGTGGCGGGGCGATCATCCGCCCGGGCCGTCGGCTTCGGAACTGGGCCTCGCGGCGCCGGGCCAGGACCAGCCACAGGCTGCCCGCCAGTAGTGCGCCGGCGCCGGCCAGTCCGGCCAGCAGCCACGGCGGAGCGTCCGAGGTCGCAGAGACGTGGTCGGTCGACTCGGCCGTCGCAGACGGGGTCGGCCGGTCCGGCGCGAGCGAGGTTTGTGTGCTGGCCGGCGTGCTCGGCTGTGGGTCCGAGGTGTCCGGGCGCCGCTCCTGGGCAGGGGTCGTCACCTGCCTGGACACGGGGGGTTCCGCTGCCTTGGTCGGATGGTCGCCCGTCGGGTTGGGGTGTTTGGTGTGCTGGGCGGGGATGGTGATCTTCCAGCCGATGTCGATCTCGTCGGGGTCGGTGAGATGTCGTCCGCCGGGTTGGACGGTGTGGGTGGAGGCCCGAAACAGCTTCGGGTAGTTGCGGGCGTGGCCGGTCTGCTCAAGAGCGATCTCCGACAGGGTGTCGCCCTTCTTCACTGTGTAGGTCCGCGGCTTCGCAGCCTTCTCGTGGACTTCGGCCGGCTGCGGGTGGGCGGGCATCGCGTGGGCGGGGACAGGTTGCTGTGGGACGCCGGCGGCCTGCGCGACCGGGGCGGTGGCCAGGTCTCCGACCGAGGCGGTCGAGGTCGCGATGAACAGCACGGCAGCGGTCGCGACGAGCCGGCGTGCGAGCAGCTGGGGTACGGCGAGTCCGGGGAGCTTGGGGACGGGGGTGCGGCGGATGAGTGCGACGAGCTCGAGGAGGACGGCGGCGGTGAGGATGGCCCAGGCAATCCAGCCGACCAGTTTGAACAGGGCCAGGGCGATGGTGCCGTTGTCGGGGGTGCTGAGTGCCTGCCAGAGGCCGTCCGGGGTCCAGGTGATACTGACCGCGCCGATCGGTGCGGCCGCGGTCAGGAGGGCGGGCATGCCGATGACGATCGCGGCGAGGCCGAGCAGGGCCGCGAATCCGCGGAGTCTGGTCATCGGTGTTCCTTTCCTTCAAGGGCTTTCACGACCCGGACGCGTGCCGAAGCGGTGACGTGTTGGGTGCCGATTCCGAAGGCGGACAGGAACACGGGTTCGTAGTCGGTGGTGACGTCGACAACGAGGTCGGTCCCGGACTCGATCCGGGCGGTGGCGTTCATGCCGGAGGCTCTGGCGTAGGTGACGGCGGCGGTCTTGGCGCGGGCGGCGGCGATCTCGACGTCTCCGCCGGTGGCGGTGTAGGTGTCCGCGTCGAGCTGCTGGCCGGCGGCGCGGGCGGCCTGGGCGGCGACGTCGCTGGCCAGCCGCATCCGGTTGACCTGGCCGGACAGGTCGACGGCCAGCCCGACGATCAGGGTGAGCGCGGCCATCACCATGATCGTCCACACGGTGACGGCCGCACCGCGCTCGTCCCTGAGCCGGTCTCGCATGCTCATTTCCTCTCACGGAACGAGTCGAGCGGGGAGGTCGCCTCGGCGCCCACCGGGACGACTGCGGCGATGCCCGGCAGTCCGAGATCACCAGTGGCGACGTCGCAGGTCAGCCGGACGGTGACGGTGGCCGGGGTGCCGACGGGCCTGGCGAATCCGGTGGTGTCGAGGTCGAGCTGGGTGGTGGTGCAGGGCAGTTTCTGGTTGGCGAGGGTCGCGGCGGCGGTCTTGGTGGCGGCGGTGCGGGCATCGGTCTGGGTGCGGGCGAGGCTGGCGGCCCGGGCGGCGTCGAACGCGGCGGACTGGACGGCCTGCCGGGCCAGGGCGAGGCGTCCGCCGAAGATGATGACCAGGATGAACAGCACCAGCACCGGGGCGACCATCGTGATCTCCACCGCCGCCGAGCCCCGCTCGTCCCGCAAGCTCGACGTCATGAGATCTCCTCTCGTGGCACGGTCGCCGACTGGGTGGTGACCGGTTCCCAGCCCGGCACGAGGCTGAGAGTGTCGCCGGTGACGGTCGCGGTGACCGTCTGGGCGCCGATCTGGCAGGTGACGGTGAGGCCAGCCAGGGAGTCGCCGGCGCGGGCGGCGAGGTCGGTGGCGGTGCGGACGCAGTCGTCGGTGGTGCCGTTCTCTGCGGCGCCGGCGGTGGCTCCTGCTTGGGCTGCGGCGAGCGCGGTGGTGCGGCCGTAGAAGTACATGGCTGCGCCGAGCGCGATCCAGACCACGAGCAGCAGGGTGGGCATGAGCAGCACCATCTGGACCGAGACCGAGCCCCGCTCCCTCGACCCCTTCATCACCGGACGCATCGTTCTTGCCTCGTTCAGAGCTTGGCGAGGAGGCCTTCGATGTAGCCGTTGAGGGCGGCGACCACGATGCCGACGATGGCGACGATCCCGACGAGCCACCACAGCTGCTCGCTGGAGACGGAGAAGCCGCGTTCGTCGCGGACCTTGGACAAGACGGCGTGCAGCCAGGCGGTGGTCTGGTTCAGTTCGGTCATTCCGGTTCCCTTTCGTTTCCTTCGGTGGGGTGGGTCAGCCGGCTCCGAGTCGGAGCAGGGCGGGGACGAGGAGGATGGCGACGAAGGTGAACGCCATCAGGATCGAGGGGATGACCATGCGTTCGCCGACGATGTTGGCTTGGGCCTGGTCCTCGGCGAGGATCGCGTGCCGCAGTTCGGCCGACCGGCTGCGGAGGGTGTCGACGACTTGGGAGCCTTCCTCTCCGGCGAGCCGCATGATGTCGGCCAGGTCGTCCACATCGTTCAGGCCCTGCTCGGCGGCGAGGTCGTGGAGGGCGTCCCAGGCGGTGTCGCCGGAGTAGCGGCTGCGGGCGAGGGCGTCGCCGATGCGGGCGAAGGGCCAGGAGTCGCCGACGCGGGCGGCGTTCTCGAGGGCTTGGCGGGTGCCGGAGCCGCCGGCGTTGCGTTCGAGCGCGACCAGGTCGACGTAGGAGCCGAGTGCCCGCCGGAACTCGACGCGGGCCTTCTTGGTGGCGTCGGACAGGTTGCCGTCGGGCAGGAACCAGGCCATGAACATGCCCAGCAGGGTCGCGCCGGCCGGCACGGCGACCGGCATCGGCAGGGTGCGGGAGAAGACGGCCGACAGCAGCGGCACCGAGATGGCGGCGGTGGCGCCGAAGACGACCTTCTCCCCGTAGAACACGTGCAGCGGCTTGCCCATCAGGGCCAGGTCGCGCCGCGGCGCGTTCGCCCACAGCCGTGCGGGCAGCCGCCGCATCGCCCACAGGCCGAGCCGATCCTCCAGTCCGCCGCGTCGCCGCACCGGCTCGGGGACGGTTGTGCGGCGGACGGGTGAGGAGAGGCGTTCGAGGGCCTGGACAGGTTCGGGGTGGGCGGGGACGAGCCACCACACCAGGCAGGCCAGGCCGGCGCCGACCAGGCCGCCGGCCACCATCCACAACTGCAGGGTGCTCACGGCCGGCTCACTTCCCGGTTGGCGTGGCTCCCCAGGAAGCGCGAGGCCGGCTGGATCTCGGCCATCCGCCGGAGCCACCAGAGCAGCAGTCCGTAGCAGGTCAGCAGGAAGAGCAGGATGAGCTGGCCGAGGGGGGTGGAGTAGGGGGCGAAGAAGCGTCCGCCGAGACCGAAGAAGACGAGGGCGCCGATGGACAGCAGGGTGACCATGCGGGCCGAGGCGCGGGGCTTGGCCCGGTCGGCTTCGATCATCCGCCGGCCGCGGACGTCGGCCGAGACTGATTCGGCCAGGTCGTGCAGGACGCGGGCCAGGCCGTCCCCGCGCCGGGCGGCGCCGAGGATGAGCGCCGCGCAGACGAGGTCGCCGGTGGCGTCGTCGAGGTCGTCGGCATACGCGCGTAGAGCCTGTTCGGTGGACCAGCGTGACCGCATCCGTCCGACCAGCCGGCCGACCTCGGGACGGATCGCGTCCGGCGCGGAGCGCAGGCTGGCCTGGATCGCCGCCTCGATGCCCTGCCCGGCGGTCAGCACCCCGGCGAGGTTGCGGGTCCATTCGGCGATCGCGTCCATCCGGGCGATCTGCCGATCCGCGCTGGTCACCATCAGCAACGCCGGCAGGCCCATCACGGCGGCCGGCAGGATCGGGACGGCGATCACCCAGCCGGTGGCGACCATGATCACGATGCCGGCCAGGAGGGCGGCGATGCTCGCCCAGCGCTGCCATGGCGGCAGTCCGCGCCACCAGCGGACCAGCCGATCCGATCGGGGCGGACGCTTCGGGCGTGGTGGTGGGACGGGCCGGGGGATCATCCCGTAGATGCCGAGCAGGAGGCCGCCGACGATCATCGCCCCGGCGAGCGCCGCGAGCAGGGTGTTCATGGCAGCCTGCGCTCGGCTGCTTCGGCTTCGAAGCCGGCCAGGTCGAACCCGGCGGCGACGAGCTTGTCGCGCAGCTCCTCGGGGATGGTGCCGGGGACGGCGCAGGCGCCCGGTACCCGTGCGAACACGGTGGTGGTGGCGTAGCCGCGGGGTCGTTCGCCGGGGCTGACGGCGAGGACTTCCTGGACGTAGCGGTGTTTGCGGCCGGCGGAGCCGTCGGGGCCGGGGACGACGTTGCAGGCGATGTGGACGACGAGGTCGACGGTCTCGCCGAGCTTGGTCGAGGCCAGGTCCTGGGAGACCTGCGGGCCGGCCTCCATGGCGCAGGTGACGAGCTTGCGGATCGTCTGCTCGGCCGAGCCGGCGTGGGTGGTGGAGATCGACCCGGAGCCGGATTCCATCAGTTTCACCATGGACCACACCTCCTCGCCGCGGATCTCGCCGAGGATCTGGCGGCCCAGGTTGAACCGGAAGCTGTCGATGATCTGCTGCGCCGTCGTCCGCGACCCCGCGAGCCGGCCATCCGGGAGCCGCTCCCCCGACCCCTCCCGGGACTCCCAGGCGTGCACGATCGCGTGCTGCTCGGGCAGTTCGTGCAGGAACAGTTCGTACTCGGACTCGAAGGTGCCCACCGGCTCCAGCCGCGGGATCTGGGCGCACAGCGCCCGCAGCGTCGTGGTTTTCCCTGCGCCCTGTTCGCCGGAGACGACGATGCACAGCCGTGCCTTCACCGAGGCGGCGAGGAACCCGGCCAGGGTGGGCGAGATCGTGCCCCAGGCGACCAGGTCGTCCAGCGACACCTTGCGGATGCGGTGCCGGCGGATCACCACCGACAGCCGAGCGGTGTCCCGGGCGCCGGCGAGCCGTTCCCCGCCGGGCAGGACCAGGTGGAGCGAGGGGCTGGCCGGGGTGAACGAGCGCGGGTTCTCCGAGCGGCTGGCGAGCCGCTCGAGCAGCTCGGCGACTTCGGCGTCGCTTTCGGCGATGGCCGGGATCTCCCACAGGGTGCCGTCGGCGAGTTCGACGAGCACCCGGTTGTAGCCGGCGATCATGACGTTCTCCACCCGGTCGTCGTCGACCAGCGGCTGGATCCGGCCCAGCCCGAACATGGCGTCGAACACCGCCTTTGCCAGTACCTCCTGCTCGGCCAGCGACCGGGCCTGACCGACGCGGACAATCTCCTCGGCGGTGTCCTCCTCCAACACCTGGCGGATGATCGCCGCCCCCTCGGCCTCCTCCGCCTCCCTGTCCGGACGGGACTCGCCGATCTGCTCGGCCAGCCGACGGGCCACCTCCGTGCGCATCCGCGCGACCAGCTTCCAGTCCACGTCCGGGATCGCCACCAGGCCCACGACCCGGCTGTCCACGGGCGGGGGTAGCTGTACCGGGGCCGCACGCAGAAGACGCAGCGGCGCCGGCACAGCCGGAGTCTCGGCGGGTGCGGGGTAGCGGAACGTCGAACGGACGCGTCCCTCCTCCCGTCGACCAGTCGGCTCGGGGCCGGCGTCGATGTCGGTGAAGATCGGCAGATCCAGCGGGTCCGTGCTCATCGACGGGCCTCCTCTCCTATCCGGGCGGCGATCATCTCCCGCAGCAACGAGCCCTCGCCGGCACTCGTGGCTGCCTTGCGTGCGGCCTCACCCAGGGCGCGGACGCTGCGCAGGTAGCCGGACGCCTCGAACGCCCGATCCGCCGCGGTCGCGCCGCCGAAGCGAGGAACCGGCTTGTCGGCGCCGTCGGCGAACACCTCGGCCCGACGCGGATCCCACGCGACCGTGCCGAGGACGGGAAGGCCGAGGGTGCGGGCCACGTCCGCGGCCCGGTAGGGACGGTTCTCGCCGACCACCACCGCGTGGACACTGTGGCCCGGCACCGCGTCGGCACCGAGGCTGTCGGCCCACGACTTCGCCGACGCCAGAGCCCGCAGGTTGCTGCGCAGCACCAGCAGAGTCAGGTCAGCGTCCGCGATCAACGGGGTCGGTGAGCCGTCCAGGCCGAGCCGGCCGGCGTCCACCAGCACGTCCTCACCCGTCGCAGTCATCCCGCGCAGCACGCCGAGCAGCGGCTCCCAAATCCGCGCCAGCCCGGCCGCCTGCGCGTGGGTGCGGGATCCGGTGAGGATCGACACCGTCGTGTCGGGCACGTCCATCAACACACGGGGAAGCGCCTCGGCCAGGACGCCGCTGCGCTGCGCCATCACCAGATCGATCAGCCCCGAATGGCTCTGCAGGCCGCGGAACCGTCCGGCCAGGATCGCCGAACCGGCCGTCGGGTCGGCCTCCACCAGCAGCACCGGCCGCGGCCAGCACAACGCCACCCCCAGCACCGTCGAGGTCACCCCCGGCGAACCCGACGCCGACACCGCACAGATCAGGGCCATGGCCAGATCACCGGGCCCGCGAGTCCAGAACCAGCGCGATCTTGCCCGACCCAGCCCACTCCGCCAGCTGCACCGCCTTGTCCGCACCGACGATCACGTCCACCACGGTCTGGGTATCGCCCGGCGTCACCCGCAACACCTTCGCCGTCACCGGGTCGGTCGGGGTGGAGTCCGACGGCAGCTCACCGGAGTGCACCAGCCGGACCGCGTCGCCGGACGCCAACGGCTCCACCGGCATCAGGCCCGGACTGATCGGCACCCCGACCACCGACTCACCCGGGCCCGGCACCACCGTCTCCGACACCTGCGAGGCCGCCAGCAACGTCCCGGCGGTCAGGTCCGCGGACGCTCGGCGTCCCACCAGGGCGCCGAGTTGGTCAGCGGGCACCGTCGACAGGGACGGGTCGACGCCCACCCGGATCGTGCCCAGATCCTGGGCGGTGATCACGGTGCCGCGGGCCACGCTCTGCCGGACCACCACCACCTCGCCCGCCTTCGTCGCCGACGCCCACAACAGCCCGCCAGCCATCGCCCCGGCCACCACCAACACGGCAGCCAGAACCACCAGGAACGGGCGGCGGGACAACTTCGGCGATCGCGGAACCGGGCCGTTCTCGACCGCGGTGGCGCCGGTATCGACGTGCTTCTCGGACACTGCTGTCATGGCCGTCTCTCCGATCTGTTCCGCGGCTATCGGCCGCTCGTCACGATCACCTGCAACTCACCGACATCCAGCCGCTGCGACCTGGTCAACTCGAACGCGAACGAGCCCGACTGCCCGTAACCCGACCAGTTCGCTGCCCAGTAGGAGGTCGCCTCGACCGTGTAGCGGCCCTGCTCGGAGTAGGTGTGGCCGCACGTCGGCGACGGCTCCTCGCCCACCCCGTAGTGCCACTCCGTGCCCTTGCCGCACGACACCGTGTCGCCATCGCCGAGATCCCACACGACCTTGTGAGCCCGGGCGGTCATCGTCACCCCGCCCGCCGAGATCGTCTTCGGACCCCACGACGTGCTCGACGGATCGTCCACCCACAACCACACGGGCAGGCCGACCAGCGCCATCGCGTCCGGACCCTTCGGAGTGATCCCGATGTCGATCGGCGTCAGGTTCATCTCGTCCAGAAGCGAGCGGGCGAGCTGTGCCGGGTTCACGCCAGGCTCGACCCAGAACAGCAGGACGAGGCTGCCCTCCATGCAGCGCACCAGGACCCATCCCTTAGGAACATCTGCGCCCGAGCCCTCCGGAATCGCATCCTTCGATGGCGGGCACGCCGGCAGATCTGGCTTCCCCGGCTTGCTCGGCTTGCCAGGCGAAGGCTTCCCGGGCTTGTGGTCACAGACTCGGCAGGTGACACCGCCGATCTCTGATGTTCCACACCCCGGGGGACACAGATCAGCCCACGCCGGCACGACATTGAGTGCGGCACACAGGATCGTGCCGACCAACACTGCGAGGAGTCGCTTCATGATGCACAGCCCTCGACCGCCTTGCCGGCGAGCTCCCAAAGCTTGAAGGTTCCGGCCGTCGGCCGTCTCATGTCGTAGGTGTTCTGGAGGAAGTCCGGGAACTGCGCGGCCTTCGCTGTGACCTGCTTGCCGGTCTTGTCCACGACCTCGAGTCCCCGTTGGTCCCTGCACACGGTGACGGCGACTCGCGTCGATCCATCGGCGATCTGGGTAGCCTCACCCGCGGAGGTGGAGACGGTCACGACATCTCCCTCGGCGTGCCAGCCGTTGTTCCGCCACGTCCGCATGCCGTTGAGGTTGGCCTGGATCATGTCGTCGAAGGCGAGCGGCTTCAGGACTTCGATCATCTTGTACTGGCCGTACTTCGCGGGGTCGGCCCGGACCTTCGCCATAGCGTCCGAATAGCGCTCGACCACACCTACCGCGGCGGCCTGGTCGGCGTCCAGGGTCGGGCTCGGGGTGGGTGAATCTGCTGGGCTTGCTGGTTTCGTCTGGCTGGTGGTGGTCGCCGTCGCGGTGCCGGTGCTCGGCGTCGTGGTTGGTGTTGCAGCAGTGCAGGCGGCCAGCCCCAGGGCGGCCACGGCAAGCCCGATAACGGGCAGCGGGAATCTGTTCAGGACCACGTTCGCATCTCCTTCCACCCCCTTAAGCCTTCGAGATGGGTGGATTCGGACACTGAATCGATGGATTTCTTTGCGGTGGCACGTCCTGGGGGGTGATTTGAGGGTAAATCCGGCCGTGCGCCTCTGACCAGACCGTCGCGATACGTAACTGTTGGGCACCCGGAACGCCGGGATTCGCGAGGCGGTCACGCACTTTCCTGGTCCTGGGCGAGCTGGCCCAGGGCGTCGGTTGAGCGTCTGATTCGGCGCCGGATCGTCCGCGGCGAGCACCCGTGCAACTCCCCGATCCGGGCCGAGACCCGGTCGCCGATGACCCCGACTCCCGGCCCGGACGACGGTACGAGTTCTGCTGCGGCGTCCAGGACGGCCAGCAGCAGGTCGACGTCGTCCTGGTCGATGACCTCGGCCTTGAGCCCGTCCCCGAGGATGTCGATCAGTTCCTCGATGGCGTCCGGCTGCCGCTCGGCGGGCGGAAGCCGGCACTCGTCGAGTGGCAGGTGGCTGGAGGTCGGGGTGAGTTCTCGGACGACGTTCTTGCGCAGGTTGAGCTTCAGACTGGCCGCCACCCGGCCGGCGGTCTGCCAAGGAAAGGTCCGCACGGCGATCCACAGCTGCGCGGCGACGTGCTCGTCGATCTCCTCGCTCATGAACCGCAGCCGGTGCGCGAGCACGGTCGCGGCGGGCATCATCACCCAAGCCAGCACCAGGCCCGCCTCAGCGGACGCGCCCGCCTGGTCGCTCGACAACCGGGCCAGTCCCCGCAGCACCAGGTCGGCCTCCCTGGCAGGCGCCTTACGCAGCCAGTCGAAGAGCCGGTCCGAGGCTGGCACCAGTTCGAGGTCCGGCGCCTCGGCGACCCATTCGGGCCAATGGGTATCGATCAGGTCGTTGATCTGGTCGGCGGTGACGCCGAAGGATTCCGCGACACTCATGGGGGTTCCTTCCATAGGTCCTGAGACCACGGAACCTCACCAAAGCCATGTCACCAACGGTGTAACCAACATCTGTGGACAAGCACTATTTCGTTATCCACAGATGTAGTGAACGTCCTTGCCAAACCCACGTTCACTACGTTCACTATGTCGCCGCTGGACAGACGCCCCCGGACGGGCAGGCCCCGAGTCGTTAGCGGTTGGGGTAGAGCAGGTGCGGCCGGACGTCCGATCGGGGCAGCCATGTCATCCGGGTCGGCGAGCCGGGATGGCTGCGCCACTCCACGCAGGTCCGGTCGGAGCTGAACCACACCGCTACCGCGGGGACGATCGAGGTCCGGTTCTCCCACACCAGCCGGGCGAGGACCAGCCGCCCCGCACCAGGCCGACCCAGCTTCCGGTCCTTGCCCGGCGGTGCGCCGACCGCGTTCAAAGGTGCTCGCAGCAGCCGCTTCGAGTCGTCCATCTCCACGGCTACAATTCGAACACCTGTTCTGCCACGCTCGTCAAGCGACGCTTCCGAGCAACGGCGACCGACCGTGTCCACCCCGGACCCGGTGCCGAACCCGAACCACGGAAGAAGGCAACGAACCTGTCCGGAACGGGCCCTCCCGGCGGCTTAAGGAAGTAGCACCGAGATTGGACCCCTCATGCCCCAGCCGCACCACCTCGGCCTGGCGATCAGCTACCTGAGCCTGGCCGTCGACCAGCTGCTGGCTGCCGAGCAGAGGTCGCCGGTCGCGCTGTTCGCCGGCGTCGAGTGTCTGGAGATCCAGGCCCAGGTCAGCGAACTCGGACCCGAGGGAGCACCCGTCGTGGCCGTCGTTCCGCCCGGCGACGCCCTCGCCCTGGCCGCGGACCTACTCAGCCTGGACGGCCGCGCCGAACTGACCGGGCTGGCCCAACAACTACGTCAGCTCGCCCGGGCGGTGACCTGATGGCCACCTCCGCCCTCGATCTGCTGATCGCCCTCGACGCCCGCCTGGACGACCTCGAGACCACCACGATGTGGCCGGGCTCGATCCCGCGCGTCCGCCACGAATGGGGTGCCCTGGCACGGGCAAGCCTGCAACTCCTTCAGGCCCGTCCGCGCCACCTCAACGACAGTGCTCGACGACTCGAAGCCCTGCTCAACTCCCTAGCCGCAGAGCCCGGCGAGTACCCGCTGCCCGCACCCGGTACCGGACTGATGGCCATCACAGCGACCATCGGCTGCACCGCCGAAGTCATGCGCGTCCGGACCGTCGCGAGCCGGGCAGCCCGCGAGCAAGCGGGCGATGCGATCAGGACCAGCCTGGAAGCCGTCCTGGCGCGGGCCGCCCGCTGGACCCAGCGAGGCTTCGTGGACGCCGAGGTGAGGCCGGACCCCGAGATCGTCCGGCTTGCCGGCAGCGACGCGGACCCCCACCGATCGCCAGCCCTGCAGACGTGGCGCATCATCGGGCCGACCGATCCGGGCATCGACGGCGCCGTCTCCCGCTGGGAGCGCCCAGCGACCGAGGCGATCACCAGCCAGCGTGGCGTGACCCAACTCGCGCTCCAACTCGCCGCCGCAGACATCGCGATGGTGTGCGCATCCGCGAGCGCCGTGATGCGGAACGGCGCCGATGCCGGTGCGCTTTCCGATTCCTCCCCAGTATGCGAAGCCCTGGACAGCGCGGGACGAGCATGGCGACAAGCCGCCCGATGGCCCGCCGAGCTGCGTCTCGGCGGACGCGCGTCCGACCTCCGTCAGGCCTCCGCCGACCTGCGCCACCACCTCGACAACACCCTGCGAACCCGGGACGACTGGAAGCACCCCGAGGACATGTTCGCCGAGGTCACCGCCGAGCAACTGGTCGCTGTGCTGCACTCCGGGCTCCAGTCAGCCATCCGCGTCGGGCAGCAGGTCGCCGCATCCTTCGACGGCCTGGCCCACGGAGCGAGCCGCGTCTGGCTGGAGGCCGGCCAGATCCCGACGCCTGGCGTTGTCCAAGAGGCTCTGGACAGCGCTCGATATGAGTGGCTCCCCGATCCCGCCGGTCTCCACTCCGCCGAAGGGCTTCTCCACGTCTCTGCAGGAGCGGTCGTCCGTCTCGTGCGCGCGACACCACTGACCATCGAAGCTCTGACAGCCCCCGCGACACAGCCCAACCCGATCGACGACGAGGGCCCGTGGGAGACAGTGCCGGCAGTCCTCGACCCACTCCGGACAGCTCAGGAGCGGGCGCTGCTCGCGGCCATCGCGCCTGCCGAATCGCAGGCCAACACCATCGGCTTCTGACCGGGACGGCCGGCACGGGCCGATCTGTCAGATCTCGTCCGCGGTGTCAGGGTCGAGGACAGCCCGGCGCAGTTCGCGGCGGACCCGCTGACGGTCGGCACGACGTTCCCGCCGGTTCAACTGCCCGCAGTGGCACAACTCGCACGGGCACAGACCGTGGCCGTCCCACAGCCAGGTCCAGTGGCAGTGGCCACGCCCCGGCAGGACGTCGCGGTCGTACGGGTCGGGCAGGTCGCAGACGCCGTCGGTGTGGTCGTGGACTTCGGCACGACCGATGTCGCCACGGGCGACACGGATCTGAAGCGGGACGTGAGCGTCAGTACGGGACACAGTGAGCCTCCGAGGGTTCCCAGCCCCGGCCCGCTGCCCCTCGGCGAAGGACGGACCGGGGCTATTGGATGAGCCCCTCGCGCGGTCGTGTCCTCATGCAGATCATCCTTCCACGTGTCCCACCCACGCCGAGCGCCGAATCTGCGCGACAGCGTCCGAACCTCGCCTGACGAGCCGTCGATCCCCGAGCGCCGTTACTGAAAGGGCCTCGCCTTGCTCGCGCGAACTGTTGCCCCGGCGAGGCAGCAATCCGGTTCGGCGCCTGGCAGCACCAGTTGGCGGCATCACTCGTGGGGATGGACGGCGTTCGGTGCAATGCTGCACACTCTGCCGACGGGCGAAGCGGTTGCTCCCGTGTCGATGGGTTCGCTCTGGCGGCGACCATCCCGGCGGCCGTACGATGTCCGGCACTAGGACCCGGCTGGACGCACCTGGGGGTGGGTAAGCGTCCCCGGGTTCTTCTGTCCAACTGCACCCACGCGCGCGGTCTGGACAAGGCGGCGGCGTTCACGTCCACACTTGTGTCATGGCGGAGACACGGTGGTCCATTGACGAACTCCAGCAGGAGTTGCGTCGGTTCGAGCGCGAAGCGAGGGCAGCCGGACTCAAGGAGAGTTCGGTGCACACCTACGTCGATCGATCCGAACGGTTCGTGCGCTGGCTCGCCGGCGAGTTCACCTTTCAGGGTGGCCGCTGAACCAACAGCCTCGCCGTTCCCGCGGCAACCCGCGACGCGACCTCACCTGCTCGAGTCTCGTCCCGTCGGTCGGCCTGCGGCGGTGATCTCGGCGATCCAGTCGTTGGCCTGGTCGATCGCTTCGTCGAGGGTGAGGTCGATGCCAGCCGACGCGGCGGCACGCCGGTAGTCGTCGACCCAGTGGGGATGTCCGACAAGGACCGGCGGCCAGTACCGAGGAGTGTGCCCGAGCTGGATCGCTTCAGCAGTCCGGGCATCGAATACCGCCACGGACGCGTCCCGGATGTCGGCCAGCGTGGGCGTGCCCGTCTCGCGGACGAGGTCCCGCAGCAGGAGCAGGTCAGGAATGTCGCGCGGTCGATCGTTGACCGATGTCGGCGGCTCGTGCGGGTCCGAAGCCGCGTGGAGTTTCTGGGCGATCTGGAATCGCATCGCGATACCCACCAGCGCGTCGACGTCGGGCAGGCCGAACCGGTCCAATGGTGCTGGCTCGACGGCCTCGAATGTGTCGCCGATGCCGGCCTCGTCGGGTGAGATCTCGAACTGGATCCGCCGCCACGTCACACCGCGCAGCGCCAGGATCAGGTCGAACCGCCGCGGCTGGATCAGCCTAGTTGGCGTGTTGATGACCTCGACCGGACCCCGTCGGAGGGTCAACGGCCCCCACGGCTCGGCAAGCGCGCCGTCGAGAGCGACCAGGAACGCGTCGATGTCGCCGCGGATCAAGCCGTCGACGTCCTTGGTGGTGCGGGCCGTCGCGTTCAGCCGGTGCTGCAACCATGTACCGCCCTTGAGCAGAAACAGTTGCCGCCCGTCGGCATCAACCGCTCGCTGAACGGCAGCGATCGCGACCGAGGAGGCAACCAGCCAGCCGAGCCTCCCGCCACGCGCCTCGGGCCCCAGTTTGTCCTCGGCCTGGGCGATCCACGCGTTCAACACAGTGGACGAGTTCGGTTGCTTCGCCTTCGGCGTCAGCCCTGCCACCAGTCTCGCGAGCCGCGAGGAGATCAGGTCAGACATGTCGGGTCTCCAAGGCCACCTCGAGACGGTCCCGGTCTGCGGTCGTCAGGTAGCCCTGACGGTGGCCCCGCTCCAGCGCCTGACGCAACAAATAGGTGGGCGTCCCATAGGCCAGGCACTGCTCGACCGCCGTGACCGGGGTGACCGTCGGGATCTCCTGCCACCAGCCGATCTGGTGTGGCGCGAGATCCTGGTGGTGGATCTCGTACCCGTCGACGGCGCTGCGACGCAGCCGGCGGCCGGCTGCGACGGTCACGTGGATCACGTTCGGGTTCACGTCGCTGATCTCGTACGCGTCCAGCGCGGTTTCGTGGCTCAGGCACGCCTCGGGCGCGCGCGTCCACAACACGGCGACCATGTACGGGTCGTACTGGCTCACCGGGAACTTCGGGAACCGGTACACACCGAACGCGGCCCGATCCAGGCCGCCCCGGTGGACCAGCATCTGCAGGGCACCCTTGCTCACACCCAGTTCGGTGGCCTGCTGGGCGGTCACGAACCCGTGCTGAAGCGCAGCCGTCTCCCACAGCACGTCACGAGCCAACCCGGGATCAACCATGCCGAAAGTATAACGCAATCGTGACACTATTGACGTCGCCGGTGGAGACGCCGCAGACGCTCGGAACCACGACGGACGCCGTCGGTCGGAGATCGGCGCAGGCACCGGTTCAGATCCCCAATCCGAGCGTCCCGGTGTCTCGCTCCAGCGGGATCGGCCGGCGGGCCTCCGCCTGGGTTCCAGGGCTGGGCGTGAACGTGACGGTCTCCCACACCTCGGGCTCAGGCGTACGTCCTGCCACCTTGGGCGTCAGACCGGCTGTGACACCGAGGTCCTCCGCGACCGCGTCGACCAGCTTCGTCTCGAGGTCAGCGGGCTTGGTGTGGGCCAGGATCGCATCAGCGGTCGCGATCACCCGGGCTCCGGTTTCGGCGACGACCGCCTCGATGCCGCGCTGCGGGGTGGCAGCTTGGCTGGCCCAGCCGGCGACGTAGTTGAACGTGTACTGGCTGGTGTCCAGGTGGTGCGCGGCCGCGACCACGTACGCGACCGACTCCGCCTCCACTTCGCGGCGGCCACGGCAGGCGCCGGCGTACGGTTCACCCGGTTCGGGCCGGATCAGCACGTGCGCCAGCTCATGGGCGAGGGTCTTCACCGCCTGCGCGTCGTCGACGTCGGCCCGGACGCGAACCTCCCGGCTCTGGTAGTCGGTGAGCCCGTTGGCTCCGTCGCAGTCGCCCCGGGTCAGCTGGAAGCCTTCCGCCTCGACCAGTTCGGCCAACGAGTCCCATAGTCCCGGCGGCGCCTGGCCGCGCAACAGCGTGGGCTCGGGCGGGGACTCGACAGGTGGATCGACCTGGCTCGCATCGAAGACGCTCACAGGGCGTACTCCGACCAGCTGCCGGACGTACTGCGTCCGGCCATCGTTGTCGCGGATCGGCTCACCCGTGATGCGGTCGACCAGTTCGACCTTGCGGGTGACCGGGCCGAGGATCTTGATCGCCTTCTCGCCGCGTCGCACCTGGTGGCCCATCGCCTGCCAGGCCCGGTAGCCGGCGATCATCGTCGCGTCCGGCTTCTGCAGCATCGTCAGCACCACATTGTTGAAGAAACCCGGCGAATTGCATCCGATGGGGTATTCACGCGTGTCGCTGTACGCCCATGAGGGGTGGTGCGAGTCTATCGGGTCCGATTGGTGGGTTTGCCGATGAGGCGCGAATCCCCTAGTGGGTATGGGTTCACTGATTGGCTGATTGCATTGGATGCATGATACGTTCATGTGCTTCTGAGGGGTGTCGAGGGTGATGCCGAGCGGCCAACGACCGCCGTCGTGGGCGTTCCGGGGTCGGCCGAGGCGCTGCTGGCGGGCGGGCTGTCGCTGCTGTCGCCGGAAGAGACGGTGTTCGAGGCGATGCTGGACGGCTGGGCTGTGCAGCAACGGTCCAGGATGCTGGTGGCCACCACGATCCAACAGCGGCTCTTCGCGGTCCGCCGGTTCCACCGGTTCGCCGGGGAGTATCCGTGGCGCTGGACCCCGGCTGATGTCGAGGAGTGGACCTCCGAGCTGGTCGGCGGCGGTGTGGCGCACTCGTCGGTGCGCTACTACCAGATGGCCGTGTCGCTGTTCTGCGGGTACGTCACCGATCCGCGCTACCGGTAGGCCGACGTGTGTGAGCAGCACTTCGGGTCCCACCCGGTACAGGTGTTCCACGAGTGGAACACGGTCGTGCACCGCGGCGAGTACGAGGGCCGGCCCGGGAACCGGCCGTTCACCCGCGAGGAGCTGCAGGCCTTCTTCGACTATTGCGACCAGCGGGTTGCCCAGGTCGCTGACCGTGGCCGCAAGGGCTGGCTGGCCGCCTACCGGGATGCGACCCTGTTCAAGGCGATCTACGCGTGGGGGCTGCGCCGCAGGGAAGCGGCAATGCTGGAGACAGTCGACTGGTCGACCAACTCCGCCGCGCCACAGTTCGGCCGCTACGGTGCCCTGTCCGTCCGCTACGGCAAAGCCATGAAAGGCTCCCCGCCCCGGCGCCGCACCGTGCTCACCACCATGGGCTGGGCCGCGGAGGCGGTCGCCGAATGGGTCGAGGAGATCCGCCCCCTGTACGAGTCGGCCGGGGTTGCGCTGTGGCCCACCGAACGACAGGCCAAGATCTCCACCGACGCCCTCACCCAACGCTTCCAGGCCTACCGTGAAGCGGCCGGCCTGGACCCGATGCTGTCCACGCACTGCCTGCGGCACTCCTACGCCAGCCACCTCCTCGAGGACGGCTACGACCACCTGTTCGTCCAGCAACAACTGGGCCACGCCTGGGGTGCGACCACCGCGATCTACACAAGCGTCGGCGCCGACTACAAGAACCAGGCCCTGCGCCGAGCTCTGTCCCGCGCCCTCGACCAACCCACCACCTAGGAGGACCCCGATGCCCCGAGCCCGCAAACCCGCCCTCGGATACCGCTGGCACCTTCGCCGGCTGATGGCCGACAAGGGCATGTATGCCACCACCGACCTCGTGCCGCTGCTCGCCGAACGCGACGTCGTGCTCTCCCCCACCCAGGTGTACCGGCTCGTCACCGGCACCCCCGAACGGCTTAGCCTGCGCACCCTGGTCGCCCTCTGCGACATCCTCGACTGCACCCCGAACCAGCTGATCGAAACCGTCACCGAAGCCCGGCCCGTCAAAGCCACCGGCACCACCGGCCGCGCGCCCACCACACCAACGGCGAAACAGCGCACCCCACGACGAGCCGACATCACTGCCGTGGAGTGAGCGCAGCCCGGTGTCAGATCTGCGGGCGGGAGATGACCAAATCCAGCAAGGACTTCTGCGGACGCTGCACCAAGGGCGTCGACCGTGTCCGTGGTGCATGCTCGGCCTGCGGCAAGCCCGACCGCGTCCTCGACCACAACCAGGCCTGCAAATGGTGCCGGCGACACCAGGACCGGCACTGCGACGACTGCGGCCGCACCAACACCGTGCTGCGAACCATCGGCCACGTCCAGGCCTGTGACTCCTGCGCCCTGCGCCGAACCGTCGACCAGATCATCCCCGCCGAACCCGCCGGACGGCTGGCCTCGCTGCGGCCGGCGTTCTTGGCCGCCGAACCCGCAACCACCCGCCGTTGGCTGGTGAGGAACCAAGACCTGCTCACCGGCCTCGACCAGGGCCACATCAGCCTCGACCACGCCACCCTCGACACCCTCCCCCACCGGGCCACGATCGGGCACCTCCGCGCCCTGCTGGTCACCACCGCGATCCTGCCCCCCGACCCCACCGGACCGATCCGGCGACTCGAGAACAGCCTCGACCGGCTGCTCGCCGACCTCGACCAGGCCCACCGCCGCACCATCACCAGGTGGATCCGGTGGAAGGTCCTGCCCCCGCTTCGGCAGCGTGCCGCCGAAGGCCTCGACCTGACCAACTCCATCGCCAACGCCCGCAACAAGATCGAACGAACCGTCGCCTTCCTGACCGCCCTGCAGGCGTGCGGCCGGAGCCTCAACAACATCACCCAGCACGAGATCGACAACTGGTTCGCCGGGCCCGGCGCGGCCCGCTGGAACGCACGCCCCTTCCTCGCTTGGGCGCAGGAACGCAAGCACCTGCCCGGCCGACTCGACCTGCCCGCCTGCTACACCGGGACGCGGATCGCGCCCGCCGACGCCGAAGAACGCTGGGCCACCGCCACCAGGCTCCTCACCGATGACACCCTGGACCCTGCCGATCGTGTCGCCGGCCTGCTCGTCGTGCTCTATGCCCAGCGCCTCAGCCGCATCATCGCTCTCACCCGCAGCGACATCACCATCACCGACCCCGCCGTCCAGCTCCGGCTCGGTCCCGACCCCCTCGACCTGCCCGAACCCCTCGCGAGCCTGATCCAAGCCCTGCCGGTCAAACGACGCGAAGGCGCCGCTGAGAACCTGCCCAGCCCGTGGCTGTTTCCCGGCAGCCGAGCCGGCGCCCACATCAACGCCGTCCCCCTGGGCCGCCGCCTTCGCCTCATCGGCATCGAACCCCGCCGCATGCGCCTCGCGGCCGCCGAGCAACTCAGCCGCGAGATCCCGCCCGCCATGCTCGCCGGAGTCCTCGGACTGCGCACCGCGACCATCGCCAAACAGAGCAGCCAATCCGGCGGGAACTGGGCCAACTACGCCGCCGGCCCGCGTCAGCCCCGGTAAGCCGGCACCACACAGCTGAGTTGTCTCACTCGAGCGCGCTAGGGTGCCCAAGTGCGTGCTCTCGGCTGGGACGGCTACCTCAACTGCCGCGACCTCGGAGGCTTGCCGACTCCTTCCGGCCTCACACTGACCGGCCGGATCGCGCGCGGCCCGCGGCGAGAGCTCCTGACCCCCACCGGCTGGGCACAGGCCCGCCTGTGGGGTCTGCGAACCGTCATCGACCTGCGCTGCGCCAACGAGGTCGGCCAGCGGGACGGTGACCCCACACCGGAACAGACACCCCCGCATGAAATCGAGATGATCCTGGCCCCGACCGAAGACCATGCCAACGCCGAGTTCCGCAAGACCTGTTTCCCGATCCTCGACTCGCCCGAATACTGGCCGCACAACCTGCGGATCCTGCCCGACCTGGTTCGCCGAACGTTGCAAACGATCGCCGGCGCGGAGCCGGGCATCTTGGTTCACTGCAGCGCTGGCCGGGACCGCACCGGCATGATCACCGCACTCCTTCTCGCGAACGCCGGAGTGGCCCCGGAACTGATCGCCGACGACTACGCAGAATCCGTCCACGCGATGGCCGGCGCGCAGTCGAACTCGCCGACACTCGACCGCCAAAGCAGCTGGGGCCCGACCGAGGTCGCTACCTGGCTCGCCGAGACCCGTCCTCTCGTTGTGGCGTTCGCCTGTGGGATCGACGAACATCTGGAACGGGTCGGCCTCCACCACCCCGAGCGCGACAACCTTCGCTCGCTTCTGCTCACAGTCTGACCAGCATCGCTGATCGAGGCATTCACGTACTTCGAATATCCCGCTACTGCCAATCCTGTACCGGTGCAGCTTCGACGCCATGCCCAGCCACCGCTGCCAGGCGTCCTTGCCGTCCAGATTCGCGATGCCGTCGGCCAACTGCTCATGCAACAGTTCGACCGTCTCACGCCGAGCCTGGTCGGCAGCCTCCCGCTGAGCCTCGGCCAGGTTCCGTCCGGCCATCACAGCTCCGCCCGCAGCCGCCGAAACTCCTCCGCCAGCCGCTCGATCTCGGCCGGGTCGGCTCCGACAAGCTGGAGCCAGGCGATCTGCTCGAGCAGGTCGTACAGCACCAGCGGACGGTCCCGGGTCGGCGTCTCGGTCATCGCCCCAGGGCCGGTCATGAGGCGCGCCGCCGCGATCGCGTGTACACCGAGGGGACGGGCCGGAACACACGCTTCAGGTCCTCCAGCCGGACCCGGATCAGCCGCCGTCCGGCATGCACCGCGGGCAACTCCCCGGCGGCGATCCGCTGACGCAGCAGGTCGACACTGACGCTGTACAGGACGGCTGCCTCCTGCAGGGAGACGAACTCCGGCTTCACGCCGGCGGCACTCATGGTCATGGCTGGCTCCTCGATCGGCATCGCCAGCAACTCGACTGGCTACCCCCTTAAGCCGACGAAAGGGCCCGATCCGGACAGAGGATCTCCTCGGCGCGTGGTGGCAGGTGTGCGAGGGTGGGGGTCGTGGGTTCACCGCAGACGCTCAGCGAGGCCGACCGCCGGACGGTTGCCCTGTGGGCTGCCGACTGCGCCGAGCGCGTGCTGCCCCTCTTCGAAGCCGAAGCACCATCGGACGGGCGTCCGGCCGACGCCATCGCCCGTGCCCGGGCGTTCGGTCGCGGCGAGCTGGACGCGGCCGGTCAGATCCGCCAACGCTTCGTCGCCGGCCGCGCAGCCAGCGCTGTCGCCAGCTCGGCCGCGGTGGCTGCGGCACGGTCCGCCGCCCAAGCCTCAGGCGTGGCGCACATGGGAGCCCACGCCCTGGGTGCTGCCGCCTACGCCGCCAAGGCCGCAGGACTGTCCGCCGGCAACGACAGCGCCATCGACGCCGAGATCAGTTGGCAGCTGGACCACATGACCGAGCCGGTCCGCGCAGCCCTGCGTCAGCTCCCACCTCTCGGTGAGGACCCAGCCGGCCCACTCGGCGCAGGGCTTCTCGCCTCCGGCATCCTTGGATCGATCATCCGCAAGCTCCAAGCCGGGCTCGCAGCACCGGACTGAGACCCGCTATGCGTCAGGGGGTGTTGGCGCGAATGTCCCGGGTCAGTTCGCTGCTTCTACGTGGGCGGGAGCGGTCGGACGGAAAGCAGGCAGGGCGCGTCCTGGCCCCAGTAAGCGGTGGTCTCCTCAAGCGGGATGAAGCCGACGGATTGGTAGAAGGCTCGGGTGCTGGCGTAGCCCGGATCGGGGTCTGAGGGGCCCAGTGTCCTCACGAAGAGCGCGCGGATGCCCTGTGTCGATGCCCAGGAGATCACCCTCTCGATCAACGCGCGGCCGATCCCTCGCCGATGGGACTCCGGCAAGACGCCCACCGCGACCACCTCGGCGGAGTCCGGGAAGTGGCGGGCGAGCGCGACGAAGCCGTCCGGCTCATCGGGCGAGCCGGCCAGCCAACACAGACCCTGTTCCGCCACGGCGACGTACTGCTCAACCGCGGCCGGGTCGGCGAACCACTCGGGCAACCGAGTGAGGATGGCGCGGACTGCCGAACCGCGCCCGGCCAGAGGTCCGGTAACCACTGTCGGCGGTCTCGCATCAGCCATGGCGAGGATGGCGGACGCTTCGACGCCAGCAGCCACCGGCGAGGTGTGTCGCCGGATGAAGTCGTCGACGATGTCGGCAACCCTGTCGTTGAACATCGCCGGCCAGATGCCGTGGTCGGCGTCGCGCACCTGGACGAGTTCGACGGGCTGCCCCGCAGCCCGGAGTGCCTCCACGTGGTAGACGCTCTGGGCGAAAGGAATCAGCCGGTCCTTCGACCCGTGGATCACCAGCAGGGGCACCAGCGGACGGTCGGGGCTGATCCAGCTGGACGGGTTGGCGTGCGCGACGAGTTCCGGCGCAGCCAGAGGGGAGATCCCGCCGAGCAGCCGGCCTTCGGGACTGTCGGCCGCGGAGTGGTCCATCGTGGAAGGTTCGTCGTTGAGCCGGGCCAGGTCGGTCGGCGCGTAGAAGTCGATGACCGCCCTGAGATCGAGTGGCTGGCCCGGTTCGTCGTCGAACTCGTCGAAGTGCTGGGTGGCATGCACCATCAGCGCGGTGTGACCACCGGAGGAGTCGCCGGCCATCACGATCCGGTCGGGGTCGATGCTGTAGGTCTCGGCGCGTGCCCGGAGCCAGCGGACGGCCGTCTTGGCGTCCTGCACCTGGGCGGGGAAGATCGCCAGGCTGGACGGCCGGTACTCGACGATGGCGATCGTGTAACCGCGTTCGGCGAACCGGCACCAGAACGCCAGGGAGGCGCCCAACGCCTGCTCGCCCCAGGCCGAGCCCTGCACGAACACGATGCACGGGAATCGGGCGCTGAAGACATCCGCCGGTGCAGCGAACGTCGCGTCCCGGCTCGGCTGGATGATCTGCAGGTGCAGGGTGCGTCCGCTCTTGACCGCGAACGGAACGTCCAGGTGCACGAAGACGTTCAGGCGGCCACGCTCGGCCTCCACGATCCGCATGCCGGGGGTGGTCGCCGTGGAGTGCGGGAAGTCTTCATGGCTCAGCTCGACCGGTTGCACGCCACCATCGTTGCAGCAAGCGACCTGCGTCAGTGCCGCGTGATCGTCAACGTCGTCAAGGTTCCCACGCTCACGCGGGCGCGACCGCCGATCGGGTACGTGATCTGAGGGTTGGTATGGCCGAAATCGACGTTCGCCAGCACCGGCTTACCACGCAAAGCGGGCAGGGCAGCGACCAGATCGGCGAGGTCCTCGCGAGTGACGTTGCTGGCGCGCTGGAAGCGTCCGATCACCAGTCCGGTCACGCCGGGCGCGTCCGGGAGTTGCAGGAGCGAGAACAGATCACGGCGGAACTCGACCGGGTTGGTCAGCTCGTCGTCCTCGACGAACAGCAGCGCGCCGTCGAGCGAGGGCATGAACGGCGTGCCCTGGAGCAGGTTCAGCGTGCACAGGTTGCCGCCGACGATGCGTCCCTCGGCGACGCCCGGCTGGAGCTCCCACCAGCCGCCGGTCGGGGAGCGGGTGCGATCGCCCTGGTCGAGGAACCACAGGTCGTCGGTGAACCAGTCGGACGCGCGCAGCTCGATCGGCGCCGAGTCCATGACGGCGGCCGCGAACCAGGCCAGGGTGTCGTCGAAAAGGTCGCGCATGCCGAACGAGGACCAGTGGGGACCGGAGTAGGTGACCAGGCCCGACCGGGCGAGAAGGGCGTTCTGGAGCGCGGTGATATCGGAGTAGCCGCACAACACCTTCGGGTTCGCCGCGATCAGGTCGTAGTCGATCCCGGGCAGGAGCTCGTTGCTGTTGAAGCCGCCGATTACGGTCAGGACCCCGTCCACATCCGGGTCGGCGAAGGCCGCGTGCAGATCGGCGAGTCGGGACGCGACCGCAGAGGAGTCGAAACGGTCGCGCTCGTCGACGTGCGCGCCGTAGGACACCGTGAACCCGAGGTCGGCGAGCCTCCGCTCGATCAGAGCCGAGTGGTCGTGCTCGAGCACCATCGCACGGGAACGGGCGGGCGCGATCACCCGCAGGTGCGAGCCGCGATGGAGCCGGGTTGGAAGAGTCGCGTCCACACGCGCACACTATCCAAGTCGGCTGCAGCGGATCCGCTGCGAACTGGAGCAACGCAACCGCGCCGTCGACGGGCTCCAGCCCTCGAACGCCCGTTTGCTAAGGACCCGCTAAGGACCCAACTCCAAAGCAGAACCGGCTCCGACAGGCTATAAAGCCTAGTCAGAGCCGGTTCCCAAACGCGGAGGATACGAGATTCGAACTCGTGAGGGTGTGAACCCAACCCGCTTTCCAAGCGAGCGCCATAGGCCTCTAGGCGAATCCTCCGTCGGAGAGGATACCGGTCCGGCGCGACGGCGGCCAAACCG